>Ga0075163_10000416_pt1 | contig 54323 bp, 46 predicted proteins | sample JI1023141ADNA_FD_71478 | JGI IMG/M metagenome (GOLD analysis project Ga0075163, IMG submission 71478) | Wastewater effluent complex algal communities from Wisconsin, to seasonally profile nutrient transformation and Carbon sequestration -... | ecosystem: Engineered > WWTP > Effluent > Algae... | reverse complement strand
GCCGGGTGGCGCAGAGATGGATGCAGCGAAACCCAACTCATCCATGAAAACGAACCACACGACATCATCCATCACCGGCCCCGACGCGGTAGCGACGGTGGCCCGGTATCAAATCTATCGGCAGAACCGCGCGGGGCTTTTCCTTCCTGGCTATCGAACCGACGCGGCGCCGGAGGCGGTCGAGGCATTCCTGAATCAAGCGCCGGCCTTCGAAGGCGGCGGCGTTCGCCTGCTCGATCACCACGATCAGCGCATGGTCGCGTCGGTAGAGTGGCGCACGGAGAAGACCGATTTCGGCTTCCCCGTCCATCACCGCGCGAACCGGTTTCATGACGCGATGATCGAGCAGCTCGCGGGCGAGGTGCAGGCGCGCGAGGCCATGCGCATCGAACTCCGTCATGAGACCACCCTCACCGTGAACGTCTGAAACCAATTCAATCTCAACCGAAACGAAGAACCATGAACGCGACCCTTCCTTCTCCCACCGCTGCCGTGACTGGCGAATCGCCGAAACCGGAATGGCTCCGGCTGCCGGCTCCCGGCAGCCGGTGCCGGTTCACGGGACTGTCCCGGAGCACGCTCAACGAACTGACGATTCCCGGGCCGGCCAACGACGGGACTCCGCCCGTCAAAAGCGTCGTCCTCCGCAAGCGGGGTGCGCTCCGCGGCATCCGACTGATCAGCTACGACAGCCTGATGGGTTATCTCTCAACGTTGGCTGCGGCATCATCATAATGTTCACGAAACGCTGGGCGTTCACGTAACCGTGAACATGCCGGAAAACGTGAACAAGGCCGTGTCCGCCATGGCGGGGATACTCAGCTCCGATTCAGGACCGTTTCGGCTTCCTTCAGTGTGGCGAGCACATCGTCAAACGGCATGCGCTGGCCGATAAACATTTGCTGCATGGCCTCATAATCGGCGTGGAGCGCGTCGATCCGGTCAGGGGGCGGCGTCAGCCGCAAAGTGCCGGGAACCGCCGCGGCGTAGTTGGCCCAGCCGGACGCGAAGAAGCGCGATTTATGCAGGCGCACGCGTTCCAGGAGATCGAGGCGAGCCCGGGCGGGGTGAGCCGGCGTGTGATGCCATAGGGCGGCAAAGTCGGCGTAGTGCCGGGCATGCCGATCCTTCATCGGCTTGTCGGCGGGCCGATGAAATTCGGCATGCAGGATCGTGGCCTTCTCCCAGAACGTGCGCTCCAACTCCAAGGCGACCACTTCCGTTTTGAAATCGGTGAAAGCGTCCGGTGTCAGATCAGCCACGAAGGCTTGGATGGGATGGCTCCCCTTTGGACGCTGATCGGTGAGCGATCCAAACTCGATCTTCACTTCGCGTGCAATGTAGGCGACCCCGCGAGCCAACGCGCCCGGGTAGGCAAAGAGAAGCACCGGCGAACGAACCGCTTCCTCGAATCGATAAACCAGCCAGGCGTCGCGGTCCGGCGGCGGACCCAAGATTGCTTGAACGGCCTTCTCCAACAGCGGCTGCCATGTCGTCTGGACTGCAACCGCACAGGCCGCCTCCAGTTCAGCTACGCGCTTCTTCCTCATGGAAGGTGACGCGTCCTCAAGATCGGACTCCTTCCAGCCGAGGGAATCAGGGATGATCGCGAGATCGATGTCCTCGGAGAATCGCTCAATGGCGCCGAAGACCTTCGAAAGGGAAGTGCCGCCCTTGAAGACGCAAGCTGCCGCAAGTTCGGGTTGGCCGAAAATTCGGGCGAGCAACCAGCAGACCCAAAAATCTTTTTCCACGATGACCGGATCGACGCCATGTTTCTGCTGATATTGGCGAAAGAACAAGTCGCGCTCTTTCGCGGGCAAGGTGGCAAAGGTGCTCATGGTGATTCCTTCGCGGCGATGGCCCGGAGATGAGGATGTAACCAAGCGGGAGCGCTCGGCAAATCGCTGAGCAACTGTCGCCGGTCCTCGGTGGACAGCGTTTTCCGCAAATGGGCGATTCGATCCGAGGTGATGTGGTTTTTCCCCAAATACCGCAACGCGGCCAACACGAGCCCGCTGGTGCGGCCCGCTGCCGCCACCTTGCGCGGTGTCGTCGGGCGCAATTCGATGATGAGCTTGCCGAGCTTCACCTTGCGGGCGCGACCGCTGGTGAGAAACACGACCTTGGCCGGCACCTGTTCGGATAGTCCCAGGAGGTTGGCGGCGTAGGCCCCGGAGGGCTGCAATTTGACCTGTTCGCTGGCAGCCAAGGCCTTGGCCACCGCCTCGATGGAGGGGGCCACTTCGCCGAGCAAACGGTGCTTTTCTGGATAGTAATAGAGGCCGCGAGCGATCCGCCGGATGATGCCGGCATCGGTTAGGCGATGCAGGGAAAGGTCGATGGAGCCGCGACTGCCGAGGTCCAGAAAGTCATTCGGGGTGAAGACACCACCCCTGCCTCTACCGTAAATACGGCTAGTCACTGATCCTTCGATGCTTTGTGACAGATTGGCCATGGAATTCTTGTAAGAAAAACAGGGCATTATTTCTTACAGGAATAGGCCGCTGGCAAGCTTTCATTCTTGACCGTCCAGAGGCGCAGACCTACGCGGTGGCGGCCACCGCGTAGGTATCCTCTCGCGCGCACGCGCACACCTGCCAGCAGGCGGGGTGCTGCACCCCGCCTGCTGGCAGGTGTGACGAGGAAGGCTTCGCCTTCCTCGTTTGGGGTCTCATTTCAGGACCGGGAGTTTGAGGATGGCTTTCCGTTTGGTCTCGTCGTCCATGTGAGTGTATTCGCGGCTGACCAATTCGGACTCGTGGCCGATGATGTCTCGCACCACCGATTCCGGCACGCCGGCACGTTTGAGCCACGACGTGGTGTTGTGCCGGAGACTGTGAAACGACAACTCGCTCACGGTGCGCCGGACGGAGTGACCGCGCCCGCTGTTTTTGTCTTTGGAGCGCGCCTCCGCGAGACCGGCGGTGACCAGCAGTTCATGGAACTGCTTCGACAGCCGGCGCGATTCCCCGTCGGCCTCGATTCTCTCCGCGTGGGCCTTCGGGAAGATCGGCCCATCGGGTTCCTCGGGGACGTGCATTTTGAGATAGTCGAGCAGCGGCGGCGCAATCGGGATGACCATGTCCCGGCCGGTTTTCTGGGATCGGAACTTGATCAACTCGTCGGCGAGATCGACCTTGCGGCGGGTGAGCGAGGCCGCTGCGGCCGCGGTTGCTGAACCATTTCATCAGGATCCGGCTGCCATCGTCGGCGGGCCACCAATAAATTTCGTGCGGTCGCGGATCGTTCGGCAGTTTCGTGCCGCACGCACAGATGCCGCGCCAGCTGTATTTCGCGCCGCTCCCGGCCCACAAGCCACCCAGGCCGTAGGGCAGCGTCTGGTTCTCCATCGCGATCGCCATCGGCGAGTGCAGGCCGTAGCGCCGCTGCAAATAACCGGAATAATACATCCCGCGTAAGACCGCCTCCGTCGGCATGCCGCCGTAGGTCGACACGAGGTAGTTGAGCGGGAAGCTCACATAGCCCTCCTTGATGCGTTTCACCAAGCGATCAAACTGCTCCGGTGTGCGGTATTGTTCATAGGTGTGAATCCACATGCTGCCGTCGCAATTCCACCGGCTGCGAAAGTCCGCCGGCTCGTTCTCAGTGAGGTCCGCCTGACCGAGGTAATAGTCGATCATGTCGAGAAACGCCTGCCGGTAGTCGGCCTCGTTACCGGCCCACATGTAGTCCGTGTGATCGTCGGGCGCGAGGTAGATGCGACTGGCGGGCGGCGGCACGGGCGTGGCCGGCTCGGCGGCAGACAAGGGACCAGCGGGGGCGGCGACGGGCTCAACAGTCGCGGCAAGCAACGATGGCGCGAGCAATATCGCACCGAGCAAAAATCGACGGATAAACATGGGGATTCGGGGCTGCTGTGAGCGTGGCGGGCGGAGCGCGCAAAACCAACTCGCCCCCCGCTCACACAGGTTGTCCAACCTGTGTGAGCGTGATCTCCGCTTGTCGCAGGCGGACCCACGGCTTTCGTTAAGCCATTATCCCGCTCATGCCCCGTGTTCTCGTCCTGCTTCTTGTCCTAATGTCCGCTCCGTTCCTTTCGGCCGCTTCGCCCCGGCTTTTCCTCGCTGGCGATTCAACGATGTCGAACAAGGATCGCTCGTCGCCGAACCCCGAATACGGCTGGGGGGAGGTTTTTACCCGCCTGCTCACGGCGCCCGCCATGGTCGTAAATTTCGCCGAGAACGGTCGCAGCACGCGCAGCTTTCTCGCCGACGGACGCTGGCAGAAGTTAGTGGGCGAACTCCAGCCCGGCGACTTCGTCATCATCCAGTTTGGCCATAACGATGCCAAGGTCGGCTCCGAGCGATTCACGGATCCCGCGACTTCGTCTCCGGCCAACCTCACGCGCTTCATCGCCGACGTGCGGGCAAAATCGGCGCACCCGATCCTCGCCACGCCCGTCGCGCGCCGGGCCTGGCGCGACGATGGCTCGTTGAAAAACACGCACGGCGCCTACCTCGACGCGGTGCGCCGCGTGGCGCGCACCGAATCGGTCCCGCTCCTTGAAATGCACGATCTCACGCTCGAGCTCGAACGCGCTTACGGCGTCGAAGGTTCGAAAAAACTCCACCTCTGGATTCCCGCCAACACTTACGCCCGCAAACCCGCGGGTTGGGAGGACAACACCCATTTTTCCGAATACGGAGCCGAGCAAGTCGCCGCGCTCGTCGCGTTCGAACTGCGCCGCCTCCGCCTCCCGCTCGCCGCGTGGCTCAAACCCACGGAACTCGCCACTGACGACGCCGCTCCACCCGCGACGCACGACGCCGACATCGTCGTCTACGGAGATTCTCCCGCAGCCTTCACCGCCGCGATCCACTTGCGACGCGCGGGAAAAAACGTGCTCCTCGTCTCGCCGGTCAAGCACGTCGGCGGCATGATGATCGAAGGCCTCGGCTCGCAGGATGTGGATGCGCGCAGTGGGAACGGCCAGCCAATCGGCGGACTCGCGCGCGAGTTTTATGAGCGCATTGCGCGGGCCTACGATCCGGCTGCCACGGCCCCGCGATATCGCTTCGAGGCGCATGTCGCGCAGCGCGTGATCGAACTCTGGCTCACAGAGACTGGCGTGCCAATGCTCGCCGGTGTGCCCCTCGGCGAGTTACCCAACGACGTCACCCGCGACGGTTCGCGCATCGCCACGCTCCGACTCCTCGACGGCACGCGTGTCACCGGGCGCGTGTTCATCGACGCCACCATCGAAGTGGATCTGCTCGCCCGCGCGGGCGTCTCCTATACATGGGGCCGAGAGGGGAACGCGCGCTACGGCGAAGCCACCAACGGCGTGCTCGTGCCCACGCTCGCGCAGCAATTTAAGATCGCGCTCGATCCCTACGTGACGCCCGGCGTGGCCGAGTCAGGCTTGTTGCCCGGCATCAGTCCCGAGCCGCTCGGCCAAAACGGTGCGGCTGACCACAGTTCCATGGCGTTTTGTTTTCGCCTGTCTCTCACGAAAGATCCCGCCAACCGCATCGAGATCACCGCCCCGCCCGGCTACGACGCGGCGGACTACGAACTCTATCGTCGTTACCTCGCGGCCGGTGGCACGAATAACTGGATCGATGGTCCCGGCTCAGTCGGGAGCCCGGTCACCGAAAAAATCTACGACCTCGGGAGCTGGCACGACCTCTCAGCCAACTTGGTGGGTCGCAATCACGATTTCCCCGACGGCAGCTACGCGACCCGCCGGCGCATTTACGAAGAGCACAAAAACTTCACCCAAGGACTGATCTATTTTCTATCTCACGATCCGTCAGTGCCTGCCGCGTTGCGGACCGAATGGAGCCAGTGGGGGCTGTGCCAAGACGAGTTCATCGACAACGGTGGCTGGCCGCGCCGCCTCTACGTGCGCGCCGCGCGCCGCATGGTTTCGGATTACGTCGTCACCGAAGCGAACGTGCGCAAAACCCCCATCGGGGCCATGGAACTCGCGCCCGAGGTGCCCGATCCCATCGGCCTTTGCTGGTGGCCGATCGATTATCACAATGCCCGCACCGTGGTGCACGAAGGTCGGGTCTATAACGAGGGCGCCCTCCACGACAAAGTGAACTACCGGCCGTTCGGCATCGCCTACCGCGCGCTCGTGCCGCGCCGCACCGAATGCACCAACCTCCTCGTGCCCGCCGCACTTTCTTCGAGCTACGCAGCCTACAGCGCGATTCGTCTCGAATGGACCTTCATGGTGCTCGGCGAATCCGCGGCGGCGGCCGCCGCACTCGCCCTCGACCGCAATCTACCGGTCCAAGATGTGCCTTACGAGGATCTCCGCGCGCATCTGATTAACGTCGGACAGATTTTCGAAGTGACTCCACCGATGGACTAGTCCGCCTCGATCCTTACGGTTGGTAGTAACGTTACGGCACCTTCGTTACTTTCCGAATCGCGCTCCGCAATCCAACGCACCGCCTTGGGGCAGTGTAGCCAAGCCTCAGGCCGAGGGCGGGTCAGTAGGTTCGTTGACACCTTGGGGCGGGCAAGCGCTTGCATGGAAAATGTCCACGCAACCGGGACGCACGGGTTAGGCTCGTTGCACCCAACTTGTCCATTCCCATGCCCAAAAGCCCGAACATTCTTTTTATCACCTCCGATCAGCAGCGCCCGGACCTCGTGGGCTGCTTCGGGCGTGTGCCCGTGCAAACGCCGAACCTTGACCGTCTGTGCGCCGAAGGCACCGCATTCATGCGCGCCTACGTTGCCTGCCCGCTTTGCACTCCGAGTCGTGCCTCGATGCTCACCGGTCAATATCCCAGCCGGCATGGCGCGTGGAGCATCGGCACGAATACGCCTCCAAACGCTCTCTCGCTTCCGGAGCAGCTTTCACGCGACGCGGGCTACCGCACCGCGATCATCGGCAAGAGCCATCTCCAGTCTAACGGCCGGCCTGAAAATCTCGAAGCCCTGCCTCAATCGCAGGACTGGGAGTTTTTCAAAAAGTGGAACGGGCCATGGTATGGCTTCGAGCACGCCCGCATCCATGTCGGCCATGGCGACGAGCCCCACGCCTACTGCATGCACTACGGTCTCTTCCTCCACGAGAATGGCGTTCCACCGGAGCCGCCCTATTTCGCCGATCCTACGAAATGCCACACCTATAAACATGTGGGCCGCTGGGCCCTGCCAGAAAGGTATCACACGAGCACTTGGGTGGCGGACGAAACCATCTCGTATCTGAACGAGCATGAGAAGAACCACGCGGAAAAACCATTTTACCTGTTCGTCAATTTTCCGGACCCCCACGGTCCATTCATCGTGCCGGAACCGTGGGACCAAATGTATGCCGACACGCCCCTCCAACCTCCGCTCCGTCTCCCGGACGAGAAGGCCCGCAACGGCACCACGCTCTACGCGGCCACGGTCGAACAACGCACCGAAAAACTGGGCTGGCACCAACACATGAATCTTCCCTGTCAGGAATCGTTTGGCATCGAGACCGACCCGGCGCGCACGGCCTACGAAGAACAACGCTGGCGCATCTACATGGGCATGCAGAGCCTAGTGGACAAAAACGTCGGCCGCATCCTCGATGCACTCGCAGCCAACGGACAGGACCGCGATACGTTGATCGTCTACACTTCGGACCACGGCGATTACATGGGCGATCATTGGCTTTGGTTCAAAGGGGGCAGCCATTATGATGCGGGGGTGCGCGTGCCGTGTATCATGCGCTGGCCAGGCCACATTCCCGCGGGGGTGCGCAGCGACTCTTTAGTCAGTCTCGTGGATTTGCCGGCGACCTTCATGAGTGCCGCCGGCTTGAAGCCGCACCCCCTCATGCAAGGGGTGGATCAACTGGCCACGTTTCATCGCCCCGACGAACCGAGTCGCCGGGGTTTGCTCGTGGAACAACGCGTCGAGCAGGGACTGTCCGTCAACTCTTGGATCACCGATCGGTATCGCCTGAGCGTGCATTCGATTCACGCGGAGAATCGCGATGAATTCGAACTCTACGATTTCAAGACCGATCCAAACGAAATGGAAAATCTAGCCCTCCGTCCGGAATGGCAGGGCTTGGTGACGACTCTCATGGCCGAGATGATCCGACATCGGGAGTCGATCAGTGGGCCATGGTTCGAACGCACGACATTCGCTTAATCAATCTCCCGGTAGGTAACCGGCTTCGCGATCATCCAATGATCCGCGAAGCCGGTGCCCGTCAGTCTTTCCTTGCGGGCGGCGGGAACCCTTTCATCTGATCGAGTTCACGCTGATACAACGGCGGTTCCACTGCCTGCTCCCAAGCATCAATGAGCTCGCCGAGCCGCTTGACGCGGGCCGGTTCCATGGTCGCAAGGTTCTGACGCTCGCCCGGGTCGGTCACCAAGTGATACAATTTCGCCTCCCCCGCAGCCGACCGTATGAGTTTCCAGTCGCCGTCGCGCACAACGCGATCCAGCAACGCGCCTCGCGTCGTGCGGTTGCGCCAAAAAAGCGTCCGCGCCACAGGAGCCGTTTTCCCGCTCATCACCGGCCACAGGTCCATCCCGTCGAGCGGCCGGTTCGGAGCCGCCTCGGCCCCGGCGAGTCCGAGAAAGGTCGCCGTCCAATCCATGGTGATAGCGACCTGATCGCACATGACCCCGGCCGGCAGGCGCCCGGGCCAACACGCAATCGCCGGAACACGAATGCCGCCCTCGGCGTAGGTGGTCTTTTTACCAGAGAACGGTTCGTTGCGCGCGAACTTGTCGCCGCCGTTGTCGCTGGTGAAAATGACGAGCGTGTTTTGTTCGAGATCGTTTCTGACGAGGTAGTCCAGAATCTCTCCAACCGCAGAGTCGAGTGCTTCTACCATGCGGGCGTAGGTCGCGCGATCGCCGTCTTGAAAGTTGGTGATCACCTTCGCCGCGTCGTCCGGCGTCTGATAGGGAAAATGCGGGGAGTTGTGCGGCACGTAGAGAAAGAACGGGCGATCCTTCGGCCGTTCATCGAGAAATTTAAGAGCATGGCGCGTGATCAGATGAGTCGAATAGCCATTCATTTCCACGGGCGCATCTTCGAGGAAGAGGTCGGCCTCGTTGTTGTTTTCCCTATGCGTGAAATAGTTGTGGTTGCCGCTGAGCAAACCGAAGAAATGGTCGAAGCCGTGGGCCCTCGGATAAAATTCCGGCAGGTATCCGAGGTGCCATTTTCCGCTGATGAGCGTCGTATAACCTGCCGCGCCGAGTAACCGCGGCAAAGTCGGCTCGCTCGCCGGCAGGCCCAGGTGCATCCGTCCCGGATGAATCGCCGTTTCCAATCCGCCCACGCGTTGCTGGTAGCGGCCCGTCATGAACGCCGTGCGCGTCGGCGTGCAGACGCTGGCATTGGCGTAAGCTTGCGTGAACTTTACTCCGCGAGCCGCCAGCCGGTCGAGGTTAGGCGTGCGAATATCAGGGGCTCCGTAAACACCCAGATCGCCAAAACCCAGGTCGTCGGCGAGAATGAACACGATATTGGGACTCGTCGACGTAGCAGGCGCTTTATCCGGAGCAGCGCGTATCTGCACCGCGATCGCGAGGAAAACCAGACAGCCGATCGAGAGGATTTTTCTCATGGAAATTCCTCAGGGCGCGGGGTCGTCGCCCGGCGCCGCTTTCACGCCATGGACCGCACCGTTATCGTTTGGATCGACCCGGTGCGTTCGGAGTTCGCGGAAGAAAATTTTCAGATCCCGCAGTCCGCCCCACGTATACCAGACGGCGATCACGGTGCAGAGAAAGAGGGGCAACCCGAAACCCACCCATTTCCAGTAGGAACTCCACACGTCGTCCGACCACGGAGAGATGAGATTCCACGCGGTGCCGGCTATCACCACCGAAGCCCAGCCGATGCTCCAAGCAAGGAGTCCACCCGCGATCCAGCGGTCTGGCGTGGTGTAATTGGAATCAAAACCAAGCCAGCGCATCCACCACGGTTTGCTCGCATCCACTTTGGGTGGCCCCGACTCCTTCCGGTGCAACATGGCGTCGAGGTCGAAATCCTTCCGGCACGTAAGCCACGATACGATGACGTAACCGAAGATCGCCAGCATCGAAGCGCCGAAAGCGATCTGCGTGCCGTTCACGGGAAATTCCCGACCGTAAATTTGCCGCAGAATGATTCCCCCTCCGGAGAGCGTCGAACCTATAGCCACCGCGGTCCACGCACCCGCCGTGGTGCCTTTTTTCCAATACAGTCCGCCGATGATCGCCGCCCCGGCGCCGCCGACGAAGATCGCCGTGGTTACCTGCCACCACATGTTGATGAAATCCGGCACTTGAAAGAGACAGCCGAAGATAAAGGCAAATACCGCCACGCCTGCCATCGCGAGCCGTAGTAAAAACACATGTTGGCGCGGCGTAAGCGGCTTCTTCTTTTTCCGCAGCGGCATGATTACATCCTGCACCAAGATCCCACCCCATGAATGCAGGTGCGTGGAGTCGCCGCCGAACACACCCATCAACAAAATCACGCATAGCGCACCCTTCACCCCGATCGGGAGAAGATGGGAAAGCGCGATTGGCACCTCCATCTGGAGCTTCCGTTGAGGATCGCTGATCCCAGCGATGGTGGCATTTGCTTCCGCTGCTTGCTGGGCAAAATCGGGATGCTTCAAAAACGTGACTGCACAAATCGCGAGTAGCACGATCACGACCACTTTACCCTGCTCCCGCAACCGGGCAAGCATGGCGCCGATCCGCGATTCGTGGGGCGTGCGAGCGGCGGCGTTATACGCGCTGGCGTTCTGGAAAGCCATCGTCCCATAGGTGCTCAACACCAAGGTCATCGCCATGAACCAAAAATTGAAGTCCTCCACTTTATGGGCGTCGAACGGGTTGATCATCGAATAGCCGGCCGGCACGTTGCGCAGCACGTCCATCACTTGCGACCAGTCAAACATGCAGATCAACACCACGACGATCAGGAGATAGAGCACCTGCGAGATCATTCCCTCGAGGCAATCCGCCACCATCAGCGTGACCAAGCCGCCCGCGACCGTGATTGCCACACTGATCGACAGGAACAGCGCCATCAGCGGCACTTCTGTCGGCATGACGTAGCCGAACGCCGACACGGTGGTGGGCAGATCGAGAAAGTAGATGAAAAATCTCGTCCCGATCAGCGGGATGATGCCGAAGTTCAACACGCCGGCGACGAACGCCAGGACGCCCATGCACAAACGGAAACTGCGATTGTAGCGGGCTTCGAAAAACTGCGCGAGGGTGAGAGCTCTCGTTTCACGAAAGCGGTAGATCACGAAGCCACTCATCGCGACCGCAATGTTCACCAGAATGACAATGTTGATCCACCACTGGGTGACAAATCCCGAGCGGGCGAAGAGTTCGAACGCGGCCACGAACACCACTGCCCCAGCCTGCATTTCGCTTTTGGCAACTGTCAGCAAATAGCGACCGGCAAGCCGTCCGCCTGACATGAAGTCCGAGACGCCATGCATATAACGCTGGGTGTAAAACGCGATGGTGGCGACCGTCGCCACTGGCAGGATCACTAAAAGCCAATCGATCAGATGCATGGGGTAGAAAGAAAGGAAGCTAAGTGGGAGTTAGAACCGGTAATCCGCACAAGGTGGCGGGGCGAGTTCGGGATGATTTTGGGTGTCGCCGGTCTCATCCACGTCGATGGTGGGAGCATTCATCGAGACTCCGTAGTCCATCAACACGTCGAAATACGGTTCGCGCAGCTCGCTCATGCGCTGACGCAACAGCTGTTTTAATTTCATTTTCACGACGGGTTGGTCGGCGGCCACGTTGTGCAACTCGAACGGGTCATTGCGCAGGTCATACAGTTGCTCGTGCCCGTCTTCATAGAATGCATACTTCCACGAGTCGGTGCGGATGGCCCGCCAGTTAAGAAAATCCAAGCTGTAGCGCGGCCCCACACACAGTCCCAGAAAGACATCCTCTGGAGGGACAAATGCTTCGCCCCGTAATTTCGGCGAGAAATCCCTGCCCTGGCAGTGCGACGGAACCGTCGCACCGACCAAGCCCAAGGTCGTAGGCAAAAGATCGACCAAACTAAACATACCATCGACCACACCCGTCGGCGCGATATGTCCGGGCCACCGAAAAATTGCCGGTATCCGAATCCCTTCCTCATGCGGCAGTTCCTTCCGGCTGTGGCGGCGATGGCTGCCCATCAGATCACCGTGGTCGGAGAAATACACCGTCGCAGTCCTGTCGCCTTGAAAGCCCGGCAGCTCATCAAGTTTGTCGAGGATCCGGCCGAGGTTCCAATCGAGGTTTTCGATCATCGCATAGTAGCGCGCAAGGTTCCGTCGGTATTCCGGCGTGTCACTGAAATTGGGCGGCACCTGCAGGGTGGCCGGGTCGTGTCGTAACCATTTCTCCGGCACGTCGAGCGGGAAGTGGGGCGGCAGGACACTCCACACGAGGAATAGTGGCTGCGTCGGATCGTATTGCTCAAGATACGAAATCAACATGTCGGCCATCACATCAGTCTCATAACCGCGGTGCACGCGGGCTTCCCGCTCAGAGTTGTGATACACCTGGACGTCGAAGAGCGAATTCCCGTTGCCCTCGTAGCCGTGCCAGTCCTGAAAGCCCGCGCGATGCCGTTCGGGAGTGCGCATGCCCGGTGGTCGGGGGCGCGTGGCGTCATGCCGCCCGGCGCCGAAGGCCTGCGTTTTGACCATGCCAAGATGGGACTTGCCGAAATAGGCCGTGTGGTAGCCCTGCGCGCGCAACAGCGTCGCCGTGCTTGGTGCGTTGACGCGATAAGCGTCGTCCTGAAATTGCATCGGACTGCAGTGAGCATGGCGACCGGACAAGATCGTGCCACGTGAGGGCACGCAGATGGGGCAGTTCGCAAAGGCTGTGTTGAACGACATCCCTTCCTGCGCGAGTCGGTCCATGTTCGGGGTGCGCACATTGGGATCGCCCAGATGAGACATCGCCTGGCCGCGATGTTCGTCAGAGAGCAAGTAGACAATGTGAGGGGAACGGTTCATGGATGTAAGACGGAAACGGAGGGGGCGAGGAACGTGCGCCGGCCAGAGCAAGGGTAAGGTGGCGGAGCACGTCTACAGCTAGCCCGTCCGCAGCCCGCGACTACCTCGCAACGGTGCAAACGCTTGCACGGTGAGAACATTTATGGAAAGCCACCAATCCGCCAAGCTCGTGTCTGGCATACTTACCCCACCCTGATGCCCCCCCCTAAATTCACGATGAGGTCCATCGCCGCGCTGGCCCGTGTGTCCGTGAGCACGGTTTCGCGCGCGCTGCGCCGCGATTCCCGGATCAGCGCTGACGTCGGCGACCTCATCCGGAAGCTTGCCGCCGACTCCGGCTATCAGCCGAATCCGCACGCAAGTTTTCTCGCCAACATCCATGCGCAGAATCGCTCCGCGTTTCGGGGCGTGATCGCGGCAGTCGCGGGCCACAAGTTGAAGAACCCGTGGAAACAGATGCCGCATTTCCGGTCGTTCCTCGCCGGGGCGAGCCGACGCGCGGAAAACCAGCACTTCCGCGTCGATTCATTCTGGTTATACTCCCCGGGGATGCGCCCGGAACGCTTGGAAAACATCCTCGTCGCTCGGAATGTATCGGGCGTGATGCTGGCCTGCATGGACGAGGAAGAGTGTCCGTGGGACTGGAGTAAATTTTCCGTCGCCGCCCTCAAACGCATCGCCACACCCTCGTCTTTCCACTACGTTCACATCGACATCCACGATTCGTTTTTCCAAGCGTTCCGGGCAACGAAGGAACACGGTTACAGCCGCATTGGGTGCGTGGTGCCCGCCGAGTTGGATCGACGCAACCAAGACCGCTTGCTGTCCGTGGTGACACATCTCAGCCGTCGCGAACCCCTCAAGCAGCGTGTGCCCCCGCTGGAATGTCCAGTCGCAGACATTCCTTCCGCGATGTCGCCGTGGCTGAAAAAATTCCGCCCCGACGTGGTAATCGGCTTCGGCGACGAGGTGGCAGTGGCCCTGAGAGAGTGCGGTGCCCGTATCCCCCAGGACGTAGCTTTTGTGAACCTTGATCGCGCCGATCCCGACCTTGATCAAAGTGGCGTCGATCCCCACTACGAGACTTTGGGGGCCGCGGCGGTCGATAGCGTGATCGAACAAATCTATCATGGCGAGCGCGGCGTCCCTGCCGGCACTAAGGGCATCACCGTGCCGGGCACTTGGGTTGAAGGATCAAGCATGCCACAAAGAACCGTGCGAACGATTGCATAGAGGGAAGCTGGTCAGCCGGTTGGATGCCGGCATCGCATGAGACAAAGCGTTGAATTTTAACGCTCAAACCCACCCTCAGCCCGAAACAATTTCCCCATGCCCACAGAACCGTTTTCGCGCCCCACGCCAGCTTGGCTGGCGGACGCCATCTTCTACGAAATCTACCCGCAGTCATTCTACGACTCGAATGGCGACGGCATCGGCGATCTCCCGGGAGTAACTGCCAAACTCGATTACCTCACTTCGCTCGGCGTAAACGCACTTTGGCTCAACCCGTGCTTTGTCTCACCCTTTGGCGACGCGGGCTATGACATCAGCGATTTCTACCGCGTAGCTCCTCGATACGGGACCAATGCCGACCTGAAACGCCTATTCCGCGAGGCACACAAACGCGGCATGAAAGTGTGCCTAGATCTGGTCGCCGGCCACACATCGAGCGAACACCCGTGGTTTAAGGAAAGCGCCAAGCCGACGCGCAACCGCTACTCGGACTGGTTTATCTGGACGGACAACGTCTGGAACTCCGCCCCCGGCGATTTCAAATCCATCCAGGGCTTTGGCGACCGGGATGGTGCCTACGTCGCGAACTTTTTTTATTTCCAACCCGCGCTCAATTTCGGTTTCGCTAACCCCGACCCGAAATGTCCGTGGCAACTGCCGCCGGACCACCCTTCGTGCCGCGCGTTGCGCGAGGAGATGATGAACATCATGCGCTATTGGCTCGATCAAGGTTGCGACGGATTTCGCTGCGACATGGCGTTTTGCCTGATCAAAAACGATCCGGACTACAACGAGACCATGAAACTCTGGTCGGAATGGCGGGCGGTATATGACCGCGATTATCCAGAGTGCGTGTTGATCGCGGAATGGAGTTCGCCTAAGCATGCGCTGAAGGCCGGGTTCCACATCGACTTCATGATTCATGGCGGCGGACCAGCCTACAACACGCTCACGCGTCACGAACTCGCGCGCGACGCGTTTCGCAATCGCGCGTATCACGGCCCGAGCTACTTCGATCGCACCGGAGACGGTGACATTCTCGCCTTCCTTGAACCCTACCTTGAGCACTACCGTCTCACTCGTGACCTCGGCTACATTTCCATTCCCACCGGCAACCACGATCTCGTGCGCTTTGCCCAGGATCGCACCCCGGAAGAAATCAAAGTTGGCCTGACTTTTTTCCTGACGATGCCGGGCGTGCCCTACCTCTACTACGGCGACGAGATTGGCATGCGGCACCTCGATACGACTTCGAGGGAAGGCGGCTACGGTCGCACCGGCGCACGATCGCCGATGCAGTGGAACACGACTCGCAACGCCGGCTTTTCTACGGCGAAACCCAGCCGACTCTACGTGCCGCTCGATCCCACACCGTCGCGCCCCAATGTCGCGACCCAGGAAAAGGACGCGGACTCACTGCTCAATCACACCCGAGCCCTGATTCGTCTACGACGCGAAAACGCCGCGTTGGGCAACCTCGGCGAATTCACCTCTCTTCACGCCATAGAACGGGATCCGCTTTTTGTCTACCAACGCAAAGCGGGGAGCGAGCGCATCATCGTCGCATTAAATCCTTCGGGTAAAAAAGCCCGCGCCGAGTTCAAGGTCGTTAGCGCGATCGATCCAACGGCGCTCCTCGCTGCACCGGGCTACGCCCTCCAGCAACGCGGTCAACGTGCGACGCTCACCCTGCCTCCCGCCGGCTACTCGATCTTCCGCCTCGCCTGACGATTCGCGCGGAAAGGCCCGCGACCGCGGAGGGTTCTTTGTAACCGCATGCACAGCGACCGCGTGGACTTTGGGCGCTCTTGGCGCGAAAGGTGATGCCGGGCTGGCACCCCACCAATACCCGATCGTAACCCCGACGTCGGGCATACCCCTCATCGCCTCCTACCCCTCCCGAAGCGATTGCTTCCGACGCCGCGCGGGCCTGTCCGGCCCGCTTGTCTCTCAGCGCTTTCAAATTCGATCCTCCATGAAAAATCACCTCTCTTCGTTAACTGCCCCCTCCTCGTCCCGCCGGGCTTCCGGCTGGATGGTCACCGCCCTCGCCCTGGCCTTCAGCCTTCCCGCATCCGCTCTTGATGTAACTGTCAACTTCAGCGCGCAGTCCGGCACGATGAACCGCGTCGCCAGTGGCTTCCTTCATCCACTCGGCAAGCAAGATCCACTACCCCAGACAGAAATCGACACTACGGCGGCCTACGTCACCGACTTGAAAATCCAGACCGTTCGCTGCGAAATCGAGGAGGTAAATGAACACCTCGCGCGATTCCCCAATGCCGTCGTCATCGGCACACTGTCCGGCAACTGGTCAAAACCGGGCATGAATTCCGCCAGTCCGAATGGTGAGGCCCCGTGGGAAGGCGAATCAGGCACGGGCACGGCGACCAATCCTGACTGGAACAAGTGGCTTAACTATGTCGGGGGACACATCAACGCGATCCCGGTCGAAATGACCTCCCGCGTCATCATCGATTTCTGGAACGAACCCAACCTTCCTCAAAACTGGTCCAACTGGCATCCTGCCGAGCGGACGAACAACGCTTATCCGCTGTTTAAAGAATGTTGGCGCCGCACGTTCAATCGCATCCGCGCCCTTCGCCCGAACATGAAAGTCACGGCGCCGGGCGTGTGCCAACCCCAGCAAATGGATGCTTTCCTCAAAGGCTTCATTTCCTACTGCGGATCCAACGCCTGCGTGCCAGACACGTGGAACTGGCACTTCGGCGCCGACAACATGGCTAACCAGGCCAACACCTACCGCAACCATGCCAACGATAACGGTGCCGCCAACAGCGGCGTGATGCTGCTCGAATACGTCGGCTCCGGCGTCAGCCCGTTCCCAGGCCGCACCGCCTTCGACATCGCGCTGATTGAGCAAGGTAACTATCTCCGGGCGGCCCACTCGCGTTGGCCAGAAACCACCGAGATCGGACACACGCTCTTCCGCGACACGCCGACCAGCACCGTGTGGAAAAAACACGGCATCCACCACATCTACTCGTTTTACGGCCTTATGACTGGAACACGTCTTGCGACGAATTTCACAGGGACGGAAACCGTGAACTACGTCGGGGCCATTGACGGTTCCACCGATACCGCCCGCATCTTGCTCGGGAGTCACGAAATCACGGCAACCAATCTTGGCACGGTCAACCTGAAGCTGAGCAACGTCGCCATCGCGGGCACATTTCAGCAACTCCGGGTGCGGATCTACCGGATCGCCTACGGTAATGGCGGAGAGGTCGCGAGTGTCAGTCAGGTGACGACTATCCCGGAATACTATTCCGTTTCCCCCACCAACACGGTGTCGGTGAGCGGCTTTGCATGGGCTGACGCTCGCGATGCCTATCAGGTAGTCGTAAACCGCGTCGAGGCCGTCATGACACCGTAATTCCAGCCCACAACCAGCGTCCGCCGGGCCCGCTTTCACCACAGAACGGCCCGGCGTTCGTATTCGCGACTATGCCATTGTCGCTTTCCCACCGATTCGCGCGCCCGGTTGCGTTTGGCGCACTCCTCGCCGCCACCACGGTAACGTGGTGGCGGCATGCGGTTGGACGCATTCCTTACGGCGACACGCCACCATCGCCTCCCACGCCGCGGTTGACGTCGACTGCCCCGACCGGAACAAACCCCACCGCGGCGCCCTTCTCAGATGCATCCCTACCGGTTGACTACGCCACCTACCAACGCGCGGATGCCGTCCCACTGTCCGATGTGCCCACCGCTCTGAACCAGCTCACATTCGCGGAGCTCGAAGGAAGATTCGCCTCACGGTTGTTTTCGCGCTGGGTTCACGAAGCACCACTCGCCGCCCTGCAATGGGCCATCGCTTTCCCTCGCGCCCGCGTGCCGGAAAGTTATGTAAAACTCGCCGCCGCCAAGTTCGCATCCCACACGTCAGCCGAAGCGCTCGCATGGATCGAAGCTGAACCGCCCGGTCCGTGGCTCGATATCATGCGTGTGGCGATTGCCGCCGAAACGAGTAGGAAAGATGCATTAGGCACGCTGCGCCTGGCACTGGCCATGCCCGCAGGTCCCGAGCGAGACCAAGTTGGTGCGGATGCATTTTCGCGCTGGTCCGACGAAAATCCCGCCGAGGCATTCCTCTTCTTAGGTCAGCTTCCTCCCGGCGATTTTCGCGACCGGATGCAATCCGAGCTAAATACCAATCCTCGTCCCCCGGTCGACCGCCTCGACGATATCGTCGAATCGCTTGCGCACGGTCACCTTGATCTGTCTGCCCGCGATGAAGCCTACGCCGCGCTGAGTGTGACGTGGGCCACCCGCGACCCTCGCTCCGCGCGCTCACTTGCCCGCGCAATTTCGGAACCGACAACACGTGAAGCAACGCTCGAAAGAATTGACGAGGTGTTGAGCCGGGACCCGCCTCCCGTCCCATAACACCGCGCCGCGGTTTCGGAGCCAACCATCAGCGCGGAAACACCACTTCGCCACCCGCCGTGTTGGCGATCGCGCCAGGACTCCATTGCAGGAAGGACTCAGCCAGCTCCGTATCTGCATCCTGCACCATCACGTTGAAGCCCACCCCGTGTTCAAAGAGATCCGTTTCCTTGAAACCCAGCGCGGCCAGATCAATCGTCACGACAAACTCGGCGCCCTGCTCCGTTCGTTTGCCGGCGGATGCGCGCACGACATCCTTCAGTGCCTCCGTCGCGCCGACACCCTGCGTCACCACCACCTCGTCGGATTTTCGCAGAGCCAATTCAATTGATCGCGTGTAACTGCGATCCGCTGGTTGGAAAACCAACCGCACACGATCGGCATCGGCATGCTCCTGGCCGGCAAACTTCACGATGTCGTCGCTGAGCTCCACGCGCACCTGCAGTTGCCGGCTGCGATTGAGCGACAACCACACTTTCGCACTCGCATCGGATGGCCCCTTCCAACTCAGGGCCGCGCGACCAGGATCAGCTTCGTAGACGTTCGTGACGTGCGCCACTTGATCGAGCACGATGTCCGCTTCTCTCCGACCGGCCGGGCCCGGCGGGATGCGCAGCACCGAGGAGACCGGCAACACCAGCTCTCCTTTCAATCCAGCTTGAGCGAGTTCGTAGCTCACGCTGGCCGCGCTCACAGCCAGTTCCTTCGCGGCACCCGGCGCAACCGACACCGACTCGGCGCCGAGCTTGAATTCCAACGATTGGGACCACGGGTTTTTAACCACCACCGTTCCGGGTGACCCATCGCTCTTCACGGCTCCGAGCACGCGCCCAGCGAGCACCGGCGCATCTCCGCCACGCACGACCCAAAAACGCGGCTCTTTCGTCACCGCGATAATCGCGACGCCATCGACGACGCGGCGCGCTTGCTCCACGCCCATCAAATCAACCTCGGCGACCTTCGTCGCAGGTGTGGCGAGCGCCCACAATTCATCGCTAGCGGAGATATTTTCCTTCCACACGAGCAACACGCTCTCACCCGCTCCTTGAAACAAAAACGCCCAACGTCCCGGACCGAGATCGAGACTGCTCACGAACGCCTTTCCCTGAAGCTGTCGCACCAGCTCATTATAAGCGACATACACGGGCTTCGGTTGCAGATCGGGCAGCATGGCTCCGTAGTGACGCTCCGCGCTCCCGACCGGAAAGTTAGCCCGCTCGACGAGATTGAACCACGTGTAACCCATCGCGCCACGCGACCGCGCGAACGCCATCTTCTTGAACAGCACGCGCGCCTGTTCGCGCTCGCCGATCATGGTGGAGTGCATCGCAGTTTCGTTGAACCAAAACGGTTTCGGTCCGCGCATCTGGGCGCGGATTTCCGCCACCGGCCCATCCACATCGCGCTGAAAATCGGGAAACATGCCGTGCCGGTGGAAGGCGTGCACATCGAAAAACCCCTGCGCGGCCGCGATCGCGTCGCGGTGCAAATCGCCGCGCCCTTCAGCGTCGGCCGGACGCGGCACCGCGCGCGCGAAACCGCCGGTCAGCACCACATTCTTCGGATCAACCTCTTTCAATTCCATGTAGGCAGCTTTGAGCAACTGCACGTATTCCTGAGTCGTGCCATTGAAAAAGCTGCGGATGTCAGGCTCGTTCCAAATCTCCCAATACGGAATTTTCCCGCGATAACGCTCAGCCACGGCGTGCACATAACGTCGCCACGAGTCCGCGCGCCCGGGATAGGTTACCGTGCGTTTCAAGCCTGCATCGCTACGATAAGGTTCCGCCAGCGCCCAACGCGGGGTCTGCGTGAGAATGACCTGTCGCACCAGACTATGTTTCTGCGCGAACTCCAACTGACGGTCCGCCTTCGCCCATGACCACTGTCCGGGTTGCGGCTCCACTTCCGGCCACGGAATCGAATCCCGCCACACCGCCGCACCAATCAACGCCGTGGCGGCTAGTTGCAAATCGAGCTCGCGATCATTCTGCGCGCGGATACCCGCCATCGCGAATCGAAACGGGTCTTTGGCCGACTCCGCATTCCCCACCGGTTTCATGTAGGCGAACTGCCGTGGCGTAAGCCGACGTTCCTGACCATCGACGCGCAGCTTCGTCTCGAGATACTTGATGCCCACCGCGCCGAAAAGCGCCGACGGCAGCGGAATTCTTCCGGTGCCTTTTGCGGACAGAGTTACCGGCACCTCGGCGCGAGCGACGTCGCCGCCGAACGAGGTGATATTCACGTCGAGCACGCCCGCCACCGGCGCAGCGGTGGGATTGCTCAACTCATAACGAGCCTCGCTCTCTCGCCCCGGCACGATCACCCAAAACGGACTTTCGGTGCGGAACTCTGCCTGCACGTCATCGATAATTGCCGCCGTCAGACGACCGCCGACGAGGAGTGTGAACCCGCACATCCCAATCCGGAGAAAAAGTTGGCGGAGGCCGATGAGTGAAATTAAAGCGTTCATCAGTCAGCTTGCCTTAATGGGTCAGCGAGAAAAATACACTGATCGTGCGGGGTGGCGAGAGGACCGGATTTCCGCCAGGGACGAGCAACACGCGCCTGTCCTCCAGGTTATTTACGTTCAGCGCCACGCGGGCCTGGAATTTTTTCGTCTTCCACGCATAGCCAGCGAGCGCGTCGTAGAAAGTATAGTCGTCGCCGTATTGCGCGGTTCCGGCGACATAGCGATAAATGGGAGCACCACGGTGGCGCGCCCCGCCGCCCAAGTAGAAACCCTTGGCCCACGTATTCCGGAACGTGTAACGGGAAAACACCGTCCACGATTCCTTGGCGCTATTAAGCGGGCGCTGACCGAGCGTGTTCCCCTGCACGGAAGCGATCGTCAGGGCGTCGGAAAGATTCAAGGAAAGTTTCGTGTCCCAATTCGGGACCGGTGAGATCAGCAAGTCGAGGTCGTAACCCTTCGACCGAATCTCGCCCGAGGTCCGCATCGGATTTGGGTTGGTCGCATCGGCGGGCGGGTTCGGATCGCTCTCGGGCCGGTTGGTAATGTCGGTGTTGTAATAACTAACGGACCCGGAAATGCGACCGTCGAGCGCGGAGGTTTTGAAGCCGAATTCGTAGCCATCACCGATCTGCGGCGCGAGAGTGCGATTATAGGCATCGCGTCCGTTCGTGGGCGTGTAGGATGAACTGGAAAGCGCATAGGCCGAAATCCACGCCTTGGGGGTGTAGAGGACGCCAAGCATCGGGTTGGTGCGCTTACCTTTGGTCACGGGAACGGTGTTCGGGTCCGCGAACGCGGTGGAGCCCGGCAGGTATTCCGACTCATAACTGTCATGGCGTAATCCCAGCATAGTGCGAACGAGGCCGCGACGATACGACGATTGCAACGTGCCGAAGTAGCCGGTGGCGCGATTGATCGCATTGGCCACCTGCCCCGTCGGACGAAACTCGCCACCAGGCTGGTAACTGAAATCGGCCGCCGGGTCGTCGATATAAATCTTCCTCGTGCGCGCCGTATTGACTGACCCCGCGACGAAATCGCTGCGCGTGTTATTTTCGAAATGATCCGCCGCCCAGTCCGCACCGATGAACAACTTGTGGTCGATGGCGCGCGTGGCGAATTTATAGACCGCGCCGGACTGAACCGCGGGAAAGGAGTTTTCCGGCAGGTTGAGCACCCACCGGTGATTCACAAACGGTCCACCGGCATCGATCACGATCGGCGTGAAGTTCTGCGCTGACGGGCGGAACACCGCACGTTCGTAGGACAGATGACTGTAGGAAATCTGCGCGGAGAGGTCCGGGGTGAACCGATGCTCGACGCGCAGCTCCGCGTGCCGCGAGAATAGTTTCTGCGAAGAGTCCGGGCCCATGAAGCGAGCATCCAACGGAGCGGCGCGATAGATATCACCGGCCGCCACGCCGAGCGCCGGGATTGCCGCATTGTAGCGTGAGATTGCACCTTGGTAGCTGTTTTCAATCTCCAGGTATTCAAACATCGCCGTGACCGTGGTGTCCTTGAAGGGCTTAAACACGACCGAAGGCGCCAGGCCGCGGCGACGCGAGTCCTCGAACCAGTTGCCGGTCGCGGACCGGGAATCGACTGCGGCCACGCGCATCTGCGCGAAACCAGCGTCATGATTCAAATCCAGCGTCAGTGAACGCAGGTCGTTGCTACCTGTGCGGAAAGTGATCGTTTGGAAATCCCGAGTCTGCGGCGTTTTCGTGACAAGATTCACCGCTCCGCCCGGAAAGGCCTGCGTATAAAGCACCGCAGCCGGACCCTTCAAAACTTCCACACGTTCCACATTGAACGGGTCACTAGGAGTATACCAACGGAAAAAATTCTTCAGCTGGAAGGTGCTGGATAGTCCCCGGATGACGACGGAGTTGTTGCCCAGCGCGAGTGCCCCACCCACGTCGTCGGACGCACCAGCGACGTAGTTGAGCAGGGAACTAAAATCGGTCGCACCGATGTCGCGCATGAAGTCGGCGGTGATCACATTCACTGTGAGCGGCACATCGCGCAGACGCTCGTTCGTGCGCGAGCCTGCGGTGGTATTGGTGGCGCGGTAGCCCTCCTCCGCCCGCGCGGTGACATGAAAGGGTGATAGTTCCAGCGTCTCGGCGTCCGGCGTAGTCGTCTGAGCCGAGAGAAGCCCGACAGAAATGAGCAAAAGCACGCCACGGCAAAATGCGGGCACGAACAAACACGGATTAAACATTGGGGTCATAAGCGGGTCCAAAAGGGGTTGCGGAGGCCAGCATCCATAGTTCAGGTCGACGCGGTCCGTCTAGTCCGGCTCGCTGCAATCGCTTGCACAGAGTGGATTTTGACCGGCGGAAACAAATTCGTTCCTTCACAGCCAGATCGTTTTGTTTCCCTGCGTCCCAGGATGCCTCGCCGACCGTAAACCCCGCCTGCCTATGAACACTCCCCATCGATTTCCCACTTTTCTGCTCTACCTCATCCTCGGGTCGCGCCTAGTCAGCGGAGCCTCAAGCGCGGAATCCGATCGGCCGCGCCCCAATATTGTCGTGGTGCTAGTCGACGACCTGCGACGCGAAGGCATCAGTCTGAGTGGCAACTTCCTTGTGCGCACTCCGGCGATTGATCGGCTGGGCCGCGAAGGCGCGATGTTCCGGCAAATGTTCGTCACCACCTCACTGTGCGGTCCAAGTCGCGCGAGTCTTTTCACCGGACAGTATGTTCACAACCACCAGATCTTCAGCAACGAAAACGAGAATCCGGTCAAAGACTCAAGCTTGGTGACTTTTCCCCAGCACTTGCAGCGCGCAGGCTACGTCACCGGGTTTTTGGGAAAATGGCACATGGCTCCCGGCGCGCACCCCCGCCCAGGATTCGATTATTGGTGCGCGCTGCCCGGCCAAGGGCGTTACAAGGATCCTGTGCTCAATACCAACGGTAAAGAGAAAGTCCACCCCGGCTACGTCACCGATATTCTCACCGAGGAAGCCTTGAACTTCATCAAAGCGAACCACGAGAAGCCGTTTTTCCTGTGGCTGGCGCATAAGGCACCGCACGAGCCCGCGACACCAGCTGACCGGCACAAGGATCTCTATGCGAAAATGACGCCCCCTGAGATGCCGAGTGCACGCGACGATCTCGCGGGAAAGCCCATGCTGCGTCGCCCCGAAGCCCTTGCGAACCCACAGAAGCCTGAGGACACCAACAATCAGCTCCGCCAATATGGCACAATGGCCTCGGTCGACGAAGGCGTGGGGCGCATCTACGAGCTGCTCCGGGAGACCGGGCAGTTAGACAATACGATTTTTATCTTCACGAGTGATAACGGCTATTTTTGGGGTGAGCACGGGCTCAACGCCAAGCGCGCTGCCTATGAAGAGTCCATCGGAGTGCCGCTCGTTATCCGCTACCCAAAACTCATTGCCGCTGGAACTCTTTGCTCGGAGTTGGCGCTGAATATCGATCTCGCCCCTACTTTGCTCGAGTTGGCGGGAGCTCCCGCGCTGCCCAAAGCCGACGGGGAATCATGGGTTCCGTTTTTGCGCAAATCCCCTGCGTCCGGTCGTGAGGATTTTTTGGTGGAGTATTGGTATGAACGACAGTTCCCCCGCATCGCGACGCTCCAAGCCGTGCGCACGGCGAAGAACGATATCTACATCCATTACCCCGGTCACCCGGAATGGAACGAATATTACCAGATGAACTCCGACCCGTATCAGATGAACAACCTTATCTCCGACCCCGCTCATCAAGCGCGCATCGCCGCGCTCGAAAAACGCCGCGCTGAACTGGTCAAAGACTAAACGTTCACCTTAATCCGCCGTGCGCCCTCCCTCAGGCTGCACGGTCGAGCGTAACCCTGCCCGTAAGTCGGGCTTCGGTCTATGTTTAACTTTCTTCGTTTTCGCTGGGTTATCTTTCTTCTCTGCCCGCTGATGGTGGCGCTCGCGGGCAACTCGTCAGCGACGGTGTTCGCTAGCACCGACGAACCGATCGTCGTGCTCGTCACGCTCGACGGCTTTCCAAACTACGTGCTGCAGGATCCCACTGCGGTGATTCCGAATCTTCGTCGGCTTCGCAGCCAGGGCTTTTCGCCGCTGGGCGGGATGGAGGTTTCTAATCCTTCGACGACGTGGACCAACCACACGACCTTGGTCACCGGGGTGCCGCCGTCCAGACACGGCGTGCTCTTTAACGGCAAGCTCCGTTTCGATGCCGACGGCTTGCCGAGTCGCCCTGATCCCACCGCTCCCCGCAGCGAACTCGTGCATGCGCCCATGCTATTTGAGGCGGCCCACTCCGCGGGGATGCGCACCGGAGCGATCAACTGGCCCTGCACCCGCGACGCCACCGGGCTCGATGATTCCTGGCCCGATACGCCGGAATCGATCGTTCACATGACACCTCGTTTACGCGATGAGTTGCGCAGCGCAGGAATTCTCCGTCCGGAGGACAAATCCGATCTTCGCGCCTACTTCGGAGCCGGTCGCGACGCGCTCCGGATCGAGGCCGCCTGCCATCTCCTCAAACACCGGCCCCCGCGTCTCCTCCTCATTCATCTTACCAACACCGACGGTATCCAACATGAATACGGACCTGACACGCCAGCCGCAGCAACCGCATTTGCCTGGGCCGACACTCTCATCGGTCGATTGCTCGATACCATCGACTCGGCCGGCTTGCGCGCACGCACGACGCTCATCGTCACTGCCGACCATGGTTTCACCGCGCCAGAGAAAACCCTCGTGCCCGACCAAGTGTTAATCGAAGCCGGCTTTAACCCCGGCCCGGCTCGCGAGGGGACATCCCGACCGCGCGTGCGCGTATTGGGAGGTGGCGGCTACGCGTCGATCTACTTTTTCACGCCTCCGACCGCGGACCAGATGGCTGACCTGAGCCGCCGTTTTCGCGCCATGCCGGGCGTCGCGGAAGTGGTCACACCGGAGCATTTCGCCAAATGGGGGTTCCCTGACCCGGCGAGTAATCGCGACATGGGTTCGCTCGTTTTGTTTGCCGAAGATTTCCACGCGTTCGGTGCCGGCAAGACCGCCAGCACGTGGGCTATGCCACGACCGCCCGAAGCGAATCGCGGCGTTCACGGTGGATTGAGCATGCAACCGAAATTACACGCTCTTTTCATCGCCGTCGGTCCCCAGGTCGCCGTCGGCGCACCCGAGGGAGCGGTCGCAGTTCTGGACGTAGCTCCTACGATCGCACGGTTGCTTCAGATAGATTTTCCGTCGGCTCACGCGCGCCCGATCGCTGACATCGTTCGCTGATTTCGCCCCGGTCAGGCTGGGGCAATCTCGAGGCTCAGGATTTGATGAGGCCGGAATTCATACCGAATGCCTTTTCTCCCGCAGGCGTTGCCGCGCAAGTCGACCGCACGCGCAGTCCAACCAGGCGCCAACAGGATTTCCACCTCGCCCCGCGCACCTCGCGTTTCGTGCAGTCGCAACACCCACCGCCCCCCCGCTTCGGGCTTCGCCCAGCAAGGTAACAATGAGGGACCGCCTGAAAGGCCCAGGAATCCCGTCGCGCACCGCTCACCGCGGTATTCCACCACTCCTGTGAACACGCTTTCGGCGAGCGCCGCGGGCAGCAACTCCGCCGGGTCGGCGCGGTCCCACATCGAAATCGCTGTGCGAATGAAATGTTTTCCCTGGTCCGTGAAGGGTGAATCCAAGTGCACCCGGCTCAGCGACTCGCGGTAAGCCGAAACCCCGTGTTCCTCGTGGCCCGTATGGCGAGGACTGCGCACCAAGCTCACGCCCACGAGCCCCGAACTCACGCTGAAACCATACTTCGCCTCCGTCAGCACCGTGAGTCCGCGTGAGCCATCATCGTCACTCAGACTCACGTGACGGCTCGCTGGCACTTCCCAGCGTGCCTCAGAGTGCCGCGAATCCGGCAGCTGGCTGCGCAAGACTGTGCCAAACGGCTGACCAAACCGGACCTCCTTGCCGCGATATTCCGTCGGCAACATCAGCTTCAACAACGTGTGCGATTCGTGCCAGTCGAGTTCGATATCCATGCGCAGCACCGGCTCCACCGCATCAACCGAGAAGCGCAACACGGCGTGGCTCGCACGGCCAATCTTACGCGCGACCGTCAACGACGCAACCAAGCCGTCCTCGAGTTCCACCGCAATCGAGGCTGGACCATCTGCCACGCGACCAAGCTTCATTGCTGGCTGATCGACGTCCCAAGCCTCAAAATTCGCGGGCACATCCGAGAACAACATCAGGTATGCCGCCGGGCCCGTCCACGCGACAGAACGTCCGTCCACACTCAATGCCGTAAGCCGGCCCGCGGCGTCGAATTTCGCGTGCACGCGGTCACTTCGCAATTCGTGGCGACTCCCGTGCACCTGCCCGAAATCTGTGCGCCGTGCTTCCGTCAACGGCACACCCGTCAGCGGTGGCAGTTCGACCACTTCTGGTTTCGTCCCACGTCGCGCCGATCGATGAAGCATGCGCCTCCGAAGTGGCAGCGGATTGAAGAGACACGGCACGCCCTTAGCCGAAACCAGCGTGGCTCGCGCCGTGGCGTTCACCGTCTGCGCCAGCCGCTCCAACTCCGGCACACCTTCGGCGTAAACCTCAGGCACGGAACTGCCCGGAATATAATCGTGAAACTGAGCGAACACGAGTCGGCGCCAGGCATGCTCATCCACCGGCCCTCGACCGGTCGCGCAGGCGACCGCCTCCGCCGTTTGCAACGCCCTTTCCAAGCCCCGAAACGCCGCTTTCAGCGCCCCATGAGTCGTGAAGGTCCCGCGATGGTATTCGAGGTAACATTCGCCCTGATGCACGGCCAATCGGTCCTTAAGTTCATGCAGTCGCTCGAAAAACGCTTCCGGTTGGTCCCACTTAATTTCGGGCATGCCGCGCAACGACGAGAGCCGTCGCGCCCGTTCGCACATCTCCGCCGTGACGCCGCCGCCGCCGTCACCAAATCCGGTGGGCAACAGATATTCCGGATGGATATCCGACTGCTGATGCCCGCGCTGTGCATTCTGAATTTCCTCCACTTGCATCGAGTTCACGTAACCTACTTCCTGCGTCACGTGGGCGGTAAGTTCGCTTCCGTCCGTCCCGCGCCAGACAAAACTCGAATGCGGAAACGGGTTGATCGCATTCCACGTGAGCTTCGTGGTGAAAAACCAGTCGATGCCGCATAGCTGGCAGAGTTGCGGAACACATCCGGCATACCCGAACACATCGGGCAGCCACAACAGGCGGCTAGCGCGCCCGTTGAGTCTCTCAAAATCTTCCTGCCCCAAAATGAAGCTTCGCGCCAAGGCCTCACCACACGGCAACAACGTATCCGATTCCACATACATGCCACCGGTCGCCTCCCATGCCCCCGAGCGCAGATGCGATTGCACGGAGCGCATCAGCGTCGGCGCACGGCGCGCCACGGCCGCGTAGCTCTGACTTTGGCTGTAGGCGAAACGAAACTCCGGGTAGTGCGCGAGCAGGCGGTTGGCCGTTGCAAAGGTGTGCACGGCTTTCGCCTCGCCCATCTTTTCCGGCCACAACCACACGAGATCGATGTGCGCGTGCCCGGTAGCGATGGCGCAACCGAGCGGCGCGGGATCGCGGAACTCGCGATAAATTTTTGCCAGCTCCCCACGCAACGCCGCGACGCCCTGCACGTCGAACACATCGATCGCCTCGTTCAACCGCCGCAGCAGACGCCGGTAGAACACATCGAGGCGCACCGCCGTGGCTTGAAGGCCAAACGCATTCAATGTCGGCGCAGCGCCAGGAAGCTGGCGAACTCGCTCCGCCAGCATCACATCGAAGAGACATTTTAGATCGTGGAATGCCCCCCACGCTACTTCATCGCGCTCCACGAGAAAGGCTCCATCGAACCTACTGCCCTGCGCGGGCACGCCACTCGCCTCGGGATGCCAGATCGCGGACTGGCAACAGTAACACTCCATCCACGCCTCCCTCACCCGTGTCGGCAACGGCGCGTGACGATGCGCCACATCCAATCCGAAATGTTCGACGCCATCTAGGTGCAGCGTCGCCTCGCTCGACTCACGCCAGAGCAGAAACGTATGCGGAGGTAATCTAGCGGGCAGCTCCAAACGACACCACCGTTGGTCAAAAAGTTTCCCCCAACTCTGACCGGGCGAGACCGGCCGGAGCCGCGGATTCCTTAGATTGCGCAACGGCGTATGAACGGCAGTCGCAGGCGCCGCTTGCACCGCGACTGGGCGTTCATTCCGCCAGATCGCAGCTTGCAAACGTGCAACCGCTTTCTGCACCCGATTCGGCACCAGCGAAGCCAAATAGTCCGGGTCCGATTTCATAAGTCCGTCAGAACGCGACGGACGTCGTGAAAGTGTATTTGCGAGGATCCAGGTATCGAGGCAGCTGCCAGCTGTTGCCCTGCGCGCTGACTTCGTTGAACACGTTGCTAACGTTGAGCTGAAAGTTCCAGCTGTAGTCGCCAAAGCGACGTCGGTAGCCGATGAAAGGGCTGGTGATGATGTAGTCCTTGGTCTTGCCAGCGGGGATCACTTCGACGCCGTTGATGGAGACGGCGTTGAGTTCGTTCCCTTTTACAAAGCGCGATACCACGCCGAGCGTTACGCCCTGCAATCTTCCGGTGGTAAATTGATACCGCGTGGCGATGTTGGCATTTACCCGACGAACCAAATCGCCGGTTTCTTCCTGATTCGCGATGAAGTCGTCGGTTTCCGGCAACAGGGTCCCCGGCGGAAGTGCTGCCACCGCGGCTCTCACGAGGGGGAGAAACCTGGTGTTGCGCAATTCCGTGGTGGAGATTGCCCCACGTAGGGTCCAAGCGCGCGTGATATTCGTGTTCACTTCCAGTTCATAACCCTTCGATTTTCGGGAACGATAATCTCGGTTTCCATCCGAGGTCACCCCAAGTTCCGTCAGCACCAGATCGGGAACCGCCACCAAATTGTTCTCTGCCGTCGTTTCAAAATACGTGGCGCGTGCGGTCACGCGTCCGTCCTTGAGCTTGAAGCGCACGCTGTAGTCCGCACCCACGCCCAAGCGAGGCCGCGCTGCCTCGCCGGTAAGATCGGCGGCATTGCTGTCCGAGAACAAGGAGGACTCGAAGTAACCCGCACTGAGCGAAACCCACGGGAGGACCTTGAAGACACCGCCCAGCGTTTTGTTCGTTGCCCATTTGCGCGCAAACGGCGCGAGCGGCACTTCCGGATCTTCGCTATCCGTCACGATCACGGTGCCGTCCAGTTCGCGGAATAACAGTTCGCCCGTGGCAGCATCGCTCCCGAGCGTGACGTTCTTATTCTGCCGCCAGTAATCGCGGCTGAGCCCAAGACTCGTGATCAAACGTTCTCCAAAATACTTGCCCAGTGCAGAAACCGAGGTGGTCGCAAGGGTGTTGTCGAAACGTTGGTTGTTCGCCGCGCTCGCGCGATACCACGTCGTGACCCCCGGGGTGACGTTCAGGGCCAAAGCCTCATCGCTGTTGCCGTCCTCCAGATAATGCACCGGGTAAACTTTGGCATTCTGAAAGCGGGCCCCTGCGCCGGTCAGACCGCGACGTGCCATCTCGGCGGGATCAAGCGCGTAGAGGTAATAGTCCGTCTCGTATTCCTCGTCGCGGTAGTTGAAGCCAGCAACGATGCGCTGGGTCATATCGAGCTTGGGAAAACCCAGGTCGTAGACCGCGGTGGCACGAACACTCGATATGTCATGGCGCTCGTTATTCAGAATCGGCGAGTAGGCGACGAAGTATTTCTCGTAGTTTGGATTGGGAATCGTGCCCGGGCCGGCGGGATTCGGCAGGAAGGGGTTCACGTCGATCATCAAACTGCGGCTGTTCACGCCGATGGCGGTAGGCGCAAACAACCCGGCCGCCGAGTAAGTCTGCGTGCGCGTGCTGTCGTCTGATTGCTGGTTGACCGCCAGCAGTAAGTTAAATTTCTCGCTCACCGAGTGTTTGATCTCCGCAAGAAATGCGTGGTAGCGCGAATCCTGCCGGTTATCCGGCCCACCCCAATCCTGTCCGCGAGGAACGATCGATTCCGGCACAATCTGCAGCGGGATGAGTGTCGGATTCTGAGGATCGAGAGCGTTCGTCGCGCCCGCATTCACAAACACGCCGGAATGGCGGAAGGAAACAGCGCCAGCTCCGGTGGTGGAATTCATCCAGTAAAGCGAACCGTCGATATCGAGGAAGGTGCTGACATTGCCATTGGGAAACCGCCGGCGTCCGACGCCATTCGCCTGGACGCCCGCCATGAGCGGATCGGTATCCACGGCGTTGGTGCCCGTCCCGCGGACATACGCAGAGGTATGGTCAGTGAGCGAGAGATGACCGAGTCGGATTTCCTTCTCTCCACCTTCGTAGGCGAGGTCGATTTGGGTGCGACTGTGCTTGAAAGGCTGGATGCGCAACGCGAGAGCCAGCGCGTTGATCGTGTTGCCACGGCGCTCTACCGCCGTCTGCTGGTCTGCCGTGACCGCATTGAGTCGCAATGCGAGACGCTTGCCTGCGAGCGGCTGATTCAAATCCACCTCGACGCGGTGCGAACCCTCGGAATCGACCCGACCCATCACCTCATAACGTTGGCGGGTATTGGCGCGCTTCGTGCCGATGTTGATGATGCCACCCGGGTCGACGTCACCGTAAGCTAAGCCGCCAGGGCCGCGCGAAAACTCGATGCGGTCGGTGTTGAAATTATCGATCGGCAGATACCAGGGGAAACCGTCGCGCAATTGCCGCACGGAAGGAAATCCGCGGAAGCTGATCTGATTCCCACCGCGGCTCTCGATGGGCGCCCCGACCGTGCCCTGACTGTTGTAGATGTTTTCGGCGTTCACCGCGAATTCCACCGCCTCAAACATGTCCTGCACCACAAAGTCGTTCATGAACTCCTTGGTCATGACCGAAATCGAGTTAGGCAAGTTCTCCAGTTTTTCGTTAGTGCGCGTCGCATTCATCGCCTGCTCCGACGTGTAACCGGTGTCGGCCGTGGACGAGACTTGGAACACATCGAGCTGGATAACTTCCTCATCGGTGGAGGAACGGGGTCCAGACGATGACGTTTGCTGCGCAAAAAGCGAAACGGCAAACACCGCCGACAAGAAGGAGTAATGGAAGACAGACCGAGGGTAGGTAATCAGCGACACGTGAGGTGGGGGTTATGCCGGACAGCGGTTACTGCGGCAGGTGATTGGCGCGATAAGGTTCGCGTAGCTCAAATCGCGAGTGCTCCCCTAGGCGAGCGACTCGTTCTGCAACCGCTTGCAAAGAGTAACAAGTGAGCCGCGCACGCCCGCCGCTCCTCCTCCCGCCGATCCAATCCACGCCTATTCAGGGCAACACCCGCACCATCAACGCCCGGAAGCGGGTCTCACTCTCGGGGTCGTGGCCTTGCAAAGCAAATGTGCCGTGCGAAAAGCGGCGACCTTCGAATTTTACGGGCGGCTTCCAATCGGCGGGCTCGGTGAAATCAGAAATCACTTTTCCGTTCACGAAAATCCGCGCGCGTTTTCCTTCCACGCGGATGAACAGCGTGAACCATTCTCCATCCGCTACCGGGGCGGTGGGGTTATCCTGCGCTTCGTAGAGCGAGCCGGTGCGGTTCTTGTTTTTGTGAGTGTTGTTCACCTGCACCTCGAACCCGTTTTTTGGCCAGCCTTTGTCCTGCCAACGGGTATGAAAATAAATCCCGGAGTTGGCGCCAGGACTAGTCATCACTTCCGCCGAGAATTCGAAATTCTTGAAATCATGTGCCTCCACTGCACCCGTGTAGAAAAGATGCGAGCGATCACCGCGCACGACGATGGCTCCGTCCTCCACCCAGAAGGTCGAGGGGTTCTCATTGGCCTGCCAACCCGCAAGAGTTTTTCCATCAAACAATGAAACCCAGCCTGCCTCCGGCGCGCTAACCGCCGATGCCTCGGCGCGACTGGAAAGGAATTGTCCGACAGCCAACCCTGCAACCACTGCCCACTGCCTTAGTTTCGAATTCATGATTTCTCCTCATCTAAAAGTCCGATCTGGCGTAATAACGCTTCCGGCGAGCCATCGATGCTGGCCAGCGGCACGTTGCCGATAAAATTCAAATCCCGTAGCCCATCACGCGACTCTCTTGGCGAGCTGAGCGCGATTCATGCTCGGCACGATTCTCGTCGAGCAAACTTATCTTCTGTGCGTCCATCACCTCATGATAGTGCCCCCTATGGTTCATTCGTCCGTATACTACGCGAGCGCGCCACCGCCGGAAACCGCGACCAGGTTCAGTGGAATCGTTAACGTAAATTTCACCAGGCGCAGACCAGCCCCATCCACCGTCGCATCGAAAAATCCAAACGGCTTATCAGCGCTCGCCAAGCTGCGCGGAGGCGCCTGCTCGGGCGTTACTAACATGGGGGTCCCTATCTCGGGGACGTAATTGCGCGCGGCCTCGAGCAACAGCACCTTCACGCCTTCGAGCGTCAGCGTGTAAGCGGCTTGGCCACCGCCCGCGCCGGAGCCCACCGCGATGACGTCATATTCCGACCTTATCTGGAAGGCGAGTAGAAGCGGCATGGCTGTGGGTAAAGAGCTTAGTGCGCCGAAGCTGCGGGCGCCGCGGCCTTAGGTTTAGCACGGCCAAACCACTCCGTGGGCGTGGGGTCCGGCACCTTCAATTGCGCGCGCAGGCGCGACAATTCTTCCGTGAGATTCTCGCGCACCTCCCGATAGGCCACTTCCTCATACACGCTGCGCAATTCCCGCGGGTCTTTCTCGAGATCGAACAACTCGGGCGCGGGTTTATCAGGACCTTCGAAATGCACGAGCTTGTAGCGGTCTGTCACCACCCCATAATGCGGTTGCACGCGATGCGGCTGCGGAAATTCAAAGTATTGATAATAGAAAGCCGTGCGCCAATCCGCCGGTCGTTGACCGCGCAACAGGCTCACGAAGCTGCGACCTTGCATGTGGGCCGGCACCGCCTCACCGACCGCTTCGAGCAACGTCTCCGCAAAATCCACATTGGACACAAGATCGCGATTCACCGATCCGGGCGCCGTCACTCCCGGCCAGCGCACCAAAAGCGGCATTCGCAACGACTCTTCAAATATCCAGCGCTTGTCGAACCAGCCGTGCTCGCCAAGGAAAAACCCTTGGTCGGAGGAATACACCACGATGGTATTTTCCGCGAGGCCGTGCCGTTCGAGGTAATCCAGCACACGCCCGACACTTTCATCGACCCCGCGAATCGTGGCCAGGTAGTCGTGCATGTAGCGTTGATATTTCCAGCGCACGAGGTCGGCCCCCTGCGGATTCGCCGCGCGCATCTGCACGTTCCGTGGCTCGTAGTAGGCATCCCACGCTGCCACCAACTCTGTCGGCACGTTAGGCGGACGCGTGAGTTTCAAGTCCACGGCGTCCATCGTCTTCGCGATGCTCATGTCTTGATTCCGTTCTGCGGGACCGCGACCGGCGTAATCGTCGAACAGCGTGGCCGGTTCCGGATAGATCCGATCGGCATCGGCAGAAAGATGCCGGATGGCAGGCAGCCACTGCCGGTGCGGCGCCTTGTGCTGACACATCAATAAAAACGGTTTCGACGGATCGCGCCGGTCCAACCAGTCAAGCGACACGTCAGTGGTGATGTCAGTCACGTAGCCCTTCGTTTCGATGCGCTCTCCGTTGCGCACCATCGGCGGGTTATAATAAACGCCCTGGCCCGGCAAAACCTGCCAGAAGTCGAAGCCCGTGGGGTCGGAAACGAGATGCCATTTACCGACGATCGCGGTTTGATAACCCGCAGCGCGGAGGAGTTTGGGGAACGTCACTTGCGACCCATCGAAACGAGTGCCGAGTGAATTATTAACGAAGCCGTTGATGTGATTGTAAGTGCCGGTGAGCACGGTGGCGCGACTCGGTCCACAGATCGAATTCGTCACGAGGCAGCGATCAAAACGCATGCCCCCTCGCGCGATTCGATCAATGTTCGGAGTCTGCACGAGCTTCCGCTCGTCGCCGTAAGCGCTGATCGCCTGATACGCGTGATCGTCAGAAAAAATAAAAACGATGTTCGGGCGTTTACCTTGGGCTGGCGCCGACCGCCCGACCGCCACCACTCCAAAACAGACTGCGATGAATTGCGCCAGCCGGAGTAAGTTCTTCATTGGGAAAATTTATCTGCGGTGGCCGCATTCCTCGTCAGCGGTTGCACGCGCAACGCATCGCCATCGAAGCGCCCGGGCACTTCCACCCAGTCAAACAACTTAGTCTGAGCAAACTCAGACGTGAAGTAACCAAGCAGCGTGAGTTCTTTCAGGATGCGAAAAAGGTGCGGCAGCGGTCGCTGTCCTTCGCCGAGCGACGCTTCGTGTCGGCGCTGCCGGCCACGCTGCTCCCGCGCCTTTGCGTCGAGTTCGGAAAGAAATGCAGTCCGCCGGCCTTTTTCTCCGCCGACAAATTCCTCTCCGTAACGATCTCGGTAGTCGTGGCGGATCTCGTGCAGCCCTTTCATCACCACCGCTCGCTCTACGGGATAGTAGCAATCGGTTACCATCATCGCGATGAAGGCCCCGATGCCGACCGAACGAGCACCAGGCGTGTGCGTCTCAGGAATGACCGTCTCCCCTATTTCGTCCAGCAACGCCAGATCAGGCCCTGAAAAATCCCCGGACGAGGCGGGCGCATCCGCCGATCTCATCGCGTAGAGTCGTGGCCCCAACGCACTCGCGCCCATGAGGAGCGCCATTCTTATCACGGCTTCGCGTCGGTTCATGATTGCTGTCGGGGTTAGAGGTTCTGGCGTTTGAGTTCTTCGACCGCGTGGTCGGCGGCCCGAGCCGTCAAGGCCATGTAGGTTAAGGAAGGATTCACACACGAAGCGGAAGTCATGCAGGCGCCGTCGGTGACAAAAACGTTCGGTGCATCCCACACTTGATTATGCGCGTTCAGGACCGAAGTGCGCGGGTCGCGACCCATCCGCGCGGTGCCCATTTCATGAATCCCGCGTCCGAACGTATAGCCTGTGTCGGTAGGGCGCACGTTCTTAACCCCGGCTCGCTCCAGCATCTCGACCGCGTCACCCTTCATATCCTCCCGCATCTTGCGCTCGTTTTCTCGCAACGAACAATCAACGGAAAGCACCGGCAGACCCCACTGGTCCCGCTTCGTGCGATCGAGGGCAATGGTGTTGTCATGATACGGCAGCGTTTCGCCAAACCCACTCAGGCCGATGGTCCAGGGACCGGGTTCACTCAATTCGTGTTTCATCTGCTCACCGATGCCGAGCTCGGCAACTTCGCGCTGCCAACTCTGGCGACTGGCACCACCTTGATAACCAAAACCGCGGGTGTAACCTCGCCCGTCGTCGCCTTTCACATTCCGAAACCGCGGCACATAAATGCCCGTCGGCCGACGGCCGTGCACCACGCGGTCAGCGAAGCCTTCCACGCGACCAGAAGCCCCGACGCGCATGTGATGATCCATTACGTTGTGCCCAAGTTCCCCCGAACCGCTCCCCAGCCCATCAGGCCAAACCTCCGTCGCAGAGTTCATCAGAAGCCAAGTGCTGTTGAACGCCGATGCGCATACGAACACGATACGTGCGCGATATTCATACGTCAGGCGGGTATCAGCATCGATAACTTCAACGCCCGTCGCCCTCCTAGCGTCCTTGTCGTAGAGCAGGCGGGTGGCGATCGCCAAAGGGCGCAACGTGAGGTTGCCGGTCTTCATCGCAGCGGGAAGGGTGGAAGATTGCGTGCTGAAATAGCCACCGAACGGGCACCCCAAAAAACATTTGTTACGAAACTGGCAGTTCACTCGTTCCTGAATCGGCTCCGTGAGATTTGCCGAGCGCCCGATGATGAGCCGACGCTCCCCTTTATAGATCTCCAGCAACCGCTCCGCGACGTGCTTCTCTACGCAGTTTAATGCCATCGGCGGCTGGAACTGACCGTCAGGCAGGTGCGGCAGACCCTCACGGGAGCCGCTGATTCCCGCGAAACGCTCCACATGGTCATACCAAGGCGCCATATCCGCATAGCGAATGGGCCAATCCACCGCGATGCCCTCCTTCGCATTGGCCTCAAAGTCGAGGTCGCTAAACCGGTAGCTCTGGCGCCCCCACAACAGCGAGCGTCCGCCCACCTGATAACCGCGGAACCAGTCGAAGGGCTTTTTTTCGACATAGGGACTGGCGGCTTCGTCCGCCCACCACTCGACGTTCAGTTCATTCAGGGCATAGTCGCGGCGCAACACGGGGTGCGATTCGACGAGCGCGACTGGATCACGACCGCGATGCGGCACTTCCCAAGGCTGCTTCAGGGCGTTAACGTAGTCTTTAATGTGCTCAATGTTCTTTCCCCGCTCCAGCAACAACACTTTGAGGCCACGCTCGGTCAGCTCCTTCGCAGCCCACCCGCCGCTAATGCCCGATCCGATAACAATGGCATCATAGGTCATAGATTTAGAATTCGGCACGGGAAGAGGTGAGTTGGTAGCTGGTTCTCGCTAAGGCTCATCAGCGTAAATTTCCGGCCTCTCACCTTGCCGGCTCCCGCCCACCTCAGTCTTGGAACTGAGTCAGCTGGTGGAACATCAAGTGATAGCAATGGGGATTGAGAAACGAGGGGACTACGCGACGAACACAGGAACGATTACGAATCGGGGGCTAACGATGCCGCTATCAGTAGGTGGACAAATTCCGATGGACCAGCCGAACATCCTGCAACCGCTTGCATCCTTTGGATTAGCTGATGGCTCCGCACCCTGTGCCTTACTCCACATCCGCCGCGCAACGAAAGCCCAGGTTACCCGTTGAGCTGTCCGGCGTATTGCTGCTCCGCGCATCGACCCGATAGCGATTACAGTAGCTCGCGTGGCACAGGTAACTTCCGCCCCGCATCACACGCCGGTCGTCGGCGCCTTCGGAAGCAATTGGGCCGGTAGGATTGTCCACCGGGCTGTGCCGATAATAGTGTGGCGAGAAGACGTCCCAACACCATTCCCACACGTTGCCTGTCATTTGGTAGAGACCGTAGGCATTCGCCTTAAAACTGCGCACCGGTGCCCTGCTGGCGAAGCCATCGGTCTTGTCATTGCGGCGCGGAAATTCGCCCTGCCACACGTTCATTCGATGTTTTCCATCCGGTTCCAATTGATCCCCCCAAGGGAAACGATTTTGCGAGTCCAGTCCACCGCGCGCAGAATATTCCCATTCTGCCTCGGTGGGCAGTCGCTTTCCTGCCCAAGCACAGTAAGCCTGCGCGTCACGCCACGAAACGTGCACCACCGGATGCGACCACCGCTGCTTGATATTCGAACCGTCTCCCTCCGGACGTCGCCAGTTGGCGCCATCGACCCGGCACCACCATTCGCTTCCTTGCACAACTCCACGCACGGCCCGCGCTAGCTGCTGGGGCGATAAATCCCCCGCAAACACAAATGACCACCCGAACTTATCCGCATCAGTTCGGTAACCGGTCGCGTTGATAAAATCATTGAACTGCTCATTCGTGACCGCGCAGCGATCCAGCCAAAACGAGGCGACTTCAACCCGATGCACCGGCGCTTCACCATCGGCCGGAAACCCATAGTCGCGATCGTTCCCCATGAGAAATGGTCTACCCACGATCAGCTGCATCCCAACCGGATTCAGCTGGGGCAAAGTGCGTCGAAATTCTGAACTGAGAGGTGCGAAGTTGCCGTCGGTCGACCTCACTTGCTGGCGGGCCGGGGTGCAGCACGATTCATGGCCGTCATTAATCATCGGGAATTCACCAGTGAGTTCAGGTTCCTGATTTGACGAATTTAAAATTCACACCCGCGACGCCGCTCGATGAGCCGCGCGAAATATCCGAGGCTCAACGAGCACCAGACTCATCTCCTGCACGATTTGCCTCTCTACCTCCCCGGCCCTCCCAGCTTCTCGACTAGCAGCCTGGAGGGGGAGTGTGTGTGCAACCGCTTGCCCGAAAAGGTCCTTTAGCACCGTGATCCCCCTGCTATTCGTGCCGAGTAACCGAGAAACGACCTAGAGAACAGATCTCCTTATCACAGCCGCCAACACTGCCGTTGACCAACAATCCTCTGACACCCTGTGACTGTGCAAATCGCCGCTTTCTCCGAACACCATGGCGATTGATCGGATTCCGGGGCAGATAATCGACACGCTGAAACCTGACTGGCGGCTGCTATGGCCGCGGTTGGTGGAAGAAAGGCGAACTTACTCCTGGCAGAAATTACGGGCCGATGCATTCGCTGCAGCTACTGTGGCAATGGTTTCCATTCCCCAAGCCGTGGGCTTCGCGCTGCTGGCAGGTTTGCCTCCGGCCATGGTGCTCGGCTCGGTCGTCGTCGGCGGTTTCGTCGCGGCGTTCTTCTTCTCCTGTCGCCACGTCATCTTTGGTCCGAGCAATTCGTTGAGCCTGCTGCTGGCCGCGACCTTTGTGGCGCGGCAGGATTCCGCGCTGGGACCGGCAGAAATGGCCGTGCTACTCGCGCTGTTGATCGGCGCGGTGCAACTCGCCGCCGGTTTGCTTCGCTTCGGCCAGGTCACGCAATACATCTCGCGCTCAGTCATCATTGGCTACAGCGCCGCCATCGGCGTGCTGCTCGTATTTAGCCAGCTTCACTACTTGCTCGGCGTGGAAAGTTTTAAAAGCAATTCGCTGTGGTCGGCGCCGTATCATGCGCTGCTCACGGCTTTTTCCGGCGAACTCAACCCCTATTCCGTCGGCACCTGCCTCGCGGCGTTTCTGATTTTCACGCTCATCAAACGGCTGAGACCGCGCTGGCCTGAGGCACTTGTCGGGCTGATGTTTTTTTGCCTTCTCGATTGGTGGCTGGATATATCGGCGCTCGGCGTTTCCTCCCTCGGTCAAAGCAATGCGATCCTAGCGAGCTTTCCAAACTTCTCCGGGTTGCCCATTACCACTCGGGAACTAGACACCGTGCGGAGCCTGTTGGTGCCCACGTTCGCGCTAGCCCTACTCGGAATGCTTGAAGCGGTTTCGATTTCCAAAAGCTACAGCATGAAGTCAGGCGACGTGGTCGACAACAACCGCGAACTCGTCGCCATGGGTTTGGGTAACATCGCATCCGCGTGCTTCGCCTCCATGCCCGGCTCCGCTTCGTTTGCACGCAGCGCCACGAGCTACCAAGCCGGTGCGCGCACTCAGTTGGCGGGCGTCATCAGCAGTGTGTTCGTGCTCGGCTTCGTGTTGCTCCTCACTCCCTTGGTAAACCACCTGCCGGTGCCGGCACTCGCGGCCGCGTTGATTCGCGTCGGCTGGAACCTCGTGGACCGCGAACAGATCCGCATCGCCGCGCGCTCCACTCGCTCGGATGCGCTCGCGCTGGGGACGACTTTTATGGCGGCGATGCTCATGCCGCTGGACATCGCGATTTACATCGGCGTCGGCGTGGCGCTGTTTCTCGCTCTGCGCAAAGCCTCCGCACCAACGCTGGTCGAGTATGTGTTCAACGATTTCGGAAACCTCACACAACGCGAGACCGGCTCCCACCGCGAGCACAACGACATCGCCATCATCCACGTCGAAGGAGAAATGTTCTTCGGCGCCGCCGACCTCTTCCAAAACCACGTGCGTCAGCAAGTCGAGCGCGAGAATTTGCGCGTGGTCATCCTCCGTTTGAAGAACGCGCGACACCTCGACGCCACGACCGTCTTCGCACTACGCGGCCTGCAGGACTATCTCAAACAAACCGGTCGCCACTTGCTCATCTCCGGCGTGCACGGTGAAGTGCTGCGCGTGCTCAAGAACAGCGGTGTCTTAAAACACGTCGGCACCGACAACATCTTCCCCGCTGAATTGAACCCGAACCTCGCCACGAAAAAAGCGCTCCAGCGCGCCCGCGAACTCCTCCCCGCCAGCGAACCTAACGTCCGCATCTTTTACGACAATCCCGCCAATCTGCCCAAGCCGGCTTAAGGCTCGAATCGACCTGCATCATTCAGCGCAACGAGCATCCCACCTAGAGGAGACGTAGGTGCGCGCGGCCTTCACCGTCATGGGCGCACGCTGCAGCGCAATTGTCCAACTGGGTTCTGCCACGACAACCGAAACCGACTGGGCAGCCAGTGGGCGCGTGGCATTCGCATGATTTCAGCCGGCGCCCGGCCTAGATCTAGCAGCGACGCCATGGTCTTCATCGGGCTGTCGATGTGCATGAAGAATTTCTTGTAGCCTGCACAGAGATAGTTGAGTCCGGGCTCCCCCGAGGGTGTCGTGAGAAAGCGGTGCTTCGGACACTCGCCGTGACAGGCGAAGCGGACGGGACACGTGCGGCAATAAGCCGGCAGCGTCGCCGATTTCGCGGACCCGAATTCCAGCTGGGTTGGCGAATCCACCATGCCTGCGAGCGAAGCGTTCATCAGGTTCCCGAGTTTGTATTTCGGGTAAACATAATGGTCACAGCTGTAGATGTCGCCGTTGTGTTCCACCGCGAGGGCCCGCCCGCAGTTCTCCGAAAATATACACACTCCCGAGGGCTGCCCGCACCAGTTGGCCAGCGCCGCGTCAAACTGCTGCACGAATACTCGACCGACATCACGCTGCACCCATTCATCGAAGATCCGGCAGAGAAAATCACCGAAATCTTTCGGCCGCACGGTCCACTCTGTGACTTGGGCATCGAGATCCTCACCGCCTGCGTGGTCGGGAGGCGGCGCGAGCCACAGCCCATTTTCTTGCGACACGGCGTCTCGCTCCACGATCGGAATAAACTGGATGTAACCGGAACCAATCTTGCGCAGAAACTGATAAACCTCGAGGGCATGTCCGGAATTTTTCCGGTGCACCGTGGTCAGCGTGTTAAATTCAACCCGATGCTTTTTGAGCACCTCAATTCCCGCCATCACCCGGTCGAAAGTCGGGCGCCCTCCTTTGTCGACACGGTAAGAGTCATGTAATCGAGCCGGGCCATCGATGCTGATCCCGACGAGGAAACGATGCACTGCGAGGAATGCGCCCCATTCATCGTCCAGCAACACGCCGTTGGTCTGGAAGGCGTTTTCAATTGTCTTTCCGCCCGCATACTTTGCCTGCAGCGCTACCGCAGTGCGGTAGAAATCCACGCCGAGCAGAGTAGGTTCTCCCCCCTGCCAAGCGAAGTGAACAACCGGACCAGGCTGCGCGGCGATGTAATCGCGGATGTAGGTCTCAAGCACTTCCCGTGTCATCCGCATCCCGCCGCGATCCGTGTAGAGCTTTTCTTTCTCAAGATAAAAGCAGTAGCTGCAATCGAGGTTACACCGCGACCCGATCGGCTTGGTCATCAAATGAAACGGCGCACGTGCTTGGTTGACGGTATCCATCACCTCAAGAAAGAGGCCCGCCACCGAGAACCGCAAGCGAGCCGTGTGACAATAAACACGTTCAACCCAGCACGCTGTGAACGGGCGGCACCGCGACTGCGAAAGAGGTCGAATTCTCTCTCACAATTCCTGAAACCTCATCGTCGTTCACAACAGCACCAAAATAGCGGAACTGGGACGGTGAGCCCATTTAGGCAAAGGAATGGCGATCCCACTATCACTTATTCCGAACACTTGAATAACAGGTCGTGCTGCGGCCAACGGCTTCATCGTTCGCGGTCGTAGCTACCGGACACAACCTGCATGAGAGGAGTTGTGGAGATCACACGTAGATGGCGGCAACCTCCAGACTCTCGCCGTCGCCCCGGAATTCGCAGCGATTCGCTTCGGTATCAACATTGACCCGGAAACTGCAAAAGCCTGGATTAAGAACCCGCGAGCGACCTTGCCGGTGCATGTGCTTGCGAGGTTGATGCTCGTGCCCGTGAGCACAATCGCCGGTGCATGCGTGAGGACGGTGTAATTGCCGTGGAGCAAGCGGGTGATGCGCTCGTGGTATTCGCGACGCGTGGTCGCGTGTATGATTCGGTATTTCATTTTGTGTGAGGTTGATCGCCGAAGAGCCGGCGATTGGGGGATAGCTACGAGCACCTCACTCCATCGTTTCGTGGCCGATGAATTGTGCCGCTGAGCGCGCGGCATTTACCGTCATTTGCTGTGCGACTACCGCCGCACTGACGCAGTCTTCGACGTAGCGAAAGTTCTTTCCCGATACTTCCGCGACGACGGGATCAAGAACCCCCGCGGGAATTTCGAGCCGCTCCGCGATCGCGGCAAAGTCGGCGCGCGTGTAAGGCTCCAGAACGAGCCAGTCGCTCGAAAAGCGAAATAACAGTTCGTCGGGGATCAGTCGCGCGCGCCGAATTTTTTCCACCGCTTCCAGCCCGGTCGGAGGCGCGGGAGCGAATCCTGCGCGCTGCCCGGGGTTCGTCTGCCACGCGGTCTGCCAAGCGCCGGCCGCAACGATGAACACTTTTTCGCGGAGCCGTGCGCGCAGGGTTTCGTTCCACGCCCCTTTGCCCGCACCGCTGGAAGGAATTTGCCGATCAAGGACGGCGAATAATTCCGTCACCTGCGCAAGTGCCCAGCCGCTGTCCATCGCGGAAAATTTATCCAACTCATCGATGAAGAGGATCAGACGCTCTTCCTCTTCGAGCGTCTGTCGAATTACCTCCAGAGTGGAAGGATCGTGCCGGGAGCCTTCCACCATCCAACTCCCGACGGTGAGGGTGAGCACCCGCACACCGCCGAGCGCGTTACCCAACAAGTGCGCCAAGTGACTTTTGCCCGTGCCCGAACTTCCCACGAGGAGCGGCGTGAGCCGAAGTTTGACCGGGCTCGCCGGCGCTCCCGCTTGTTGGAAATACACCTCCGCCATCGCCCGGAGTTTTTTGAAAGCGGATGTTTGCGACGCCGTCAGCGTGCCAACACCTGCCGATACAGTTGGAGGTAGGCGGTTCGCCAAGCCGGCTTTTCTCGCGAGGCGTCGCAAAAAATTTCGCGACGAGCCCGGCGCGGCCGCTGCGTATGCCTCCCGCAACAGCAGAATCGTCCAAGCCGTCTGCTCGCTCACCAGTTGAGAATTCGAAAGGATGTGTTCGAGGAGGGGCATGTCGGTGGCGGCTAGATGCGTGACGAAGTTAAGCAGGGCGGGATGGGACGGTTCCGTTTCGAGAAGCAACCGCGTGAAGCGGTCCTCCGTGGATTTCATGAGCGGCCCGAGACCTTCGTGCCGGATGAACAAACTGAGCGGATTCATGCCGGAGAGATACGAGGGCTCGGCAAATCGCTCCGTGAGGGTTCAAACGTGTGCGCGAGAGCCTGGATGATTTTCGCCGCCTGTGCCTCGGTCCGTTGCAGATACTGCTGCGTGGATAGCACCGAGCGGTGGGACATCGCTTTTTGAGTCAGGGTGATATCGTGACCACTCAACTCGTAGACGGTGGTGCAGAAGACTCTGCGCCACGTATGCGTTCCCACTCCGGGGAGCAGCCCCGCGCGCTGCGCGGCACTCGTAACTATATGGTAAGCGTGGCGCCGCGAAATCACTCCCGGCCACCGCTTTTGCGAAGCAAAGAGCCACCCTTCAAGCGGTGGTCCGCCGGAGCCTCCGATGGCGAAAGCGTGCGCCCGGAGGGCTTCGGCCGCCGCCGCGTTCAGCGGCACGACCCGCGAGCGAATCGCTTTGCGTGCCCGCGACCGCCCACCCTTGAGGTGACAGCGAGTGACCTGCACCGTGGGTGACGGAGCGCCTTCGCGCCACACATCGCGCCAACGCAGTGACAGCAATTCCGTAATTCTAAAACCGGTGTTGATGCCGAGAATCCACAAGAGCCGGTCTCGCGTGGAGTGAAGTTGCGCAAAGAGTTTCGCGCGTTCGTCAGATTCGAGGTAGCGAGCTGTAGCCATGCCGCACAGCTACGGCCTCGGACTGTAACTTGAGCTCGTGGCGATTCACGCCACCAGTCATCTAATCACCCCGAAGGACTTTCGTCTGTTGCTTGATCCCCGCAAAAATCCGGTCGCCGATCCGGGCAGGAAAATTTTTCGGCAACGCGTCGCCGACTTTCGCCAGCACCGCCGGCACCTGCGCGACCACTTCCTCGATCAGCGCGTCGGCATCGACCAAGCCGGCTGCCCGGGCCACCCCTTGCCAGTGGCGCGGTTGGATATCCTTTAATTTCCAGTGCGCATTTTTGCTGCGCACCGCCATGGCCAACTCGGCTTTTTGCCACGGCAGATGATTCGGTCCGGTGCCGATGATCGGCCACGCCGAGAGCACATCGTAGAAAGGCGTAAGCCGATACGTTCCGCCGGCCTCATGGAACAACGAAAAGTTTTTCGCCTGCCCATCGGTCGCCGCAAGCAGCCAGAACAGCAGCTGACCCTTCACAAAATCGCGACGGTCTTGCGCTGCGTTGGCACTGAAGGCCAGCACGTCGAGGATTGCTTTCATGCCGGGACCACCGCCTTTCTCATATTTCTTGATGCCGGGCAGTCCGAGCGCCTGACAAAAATCTTCCTGCGGACGCCGCGCGATCCACTTTGCGCCCTGCCAGACTCGATCGAATCGCTCCACCACCAAGACGCGGTGTTGGCCAAATTCCGCCATCTCCGCCTTGGCCACGTTTAGTCCAAACGCCGCGAGCAATTGCAGACAGAGCCATTCATTTTCGACCGAATCCTTCATATCGGCCTGCAGATTGCCGACTACACCCAGGGGCAATTTCAGAATGTGCGTGGTCGGGGTGCTGCCGAGGGGCCGACACCATTTGCCTTTGTGTCGGAGCAATGCGGTCTTCTCCTGCGCCCCGGCGATGGAAATGCGAAATTCCTCGTCCTCGGCGTGCCCCAGCACGCGGCCCCCGGAGAGCGCGGCGCCAATGGCTTGCTCGACACCCGCTTCATCCAACTCCTCTCCTCTCACTTTTTCGACCTCCGCCGGCGTCTCATCCTCCGGCAACAACTGCACGGCGCCGACACAATCCCGACCGATGGCTTGTAATAACGAAAAGGCATCCTGCGACCGCGTCCCAAACCGGTTTTGCAAACGCTGCCGGATCGCGTCGCTGTAGGGCAGCAGGTTGTCGAAATAGTCATCGACCACGCGTCCCCTGTGCGGCGCGTTGTCGGGACTGAAGTCCAGCGACAGCGACAAGCGACGCCGGTCGGACGCCGCAGCCCACACCGGATCATACTGGAAGCTCGCGCCACCGCGCACGTGCGCCCAGACGCCAACGCGACGCCCGTTCATCCATACTGTCAGCGCGGAAGCCATCTCTTACCAGGATCCCGCCGGTGGTTTGGCGCCGCCGCGGCCATCCTCGATGACCAGCCGCCCGCCCAACAGGGCCACCAGCTTGGCGACCTGGGCCACACTGGTGCGGCCCGGGTCCGCCTCGATCCGGGCGATGCGCTTTTGATTCACGCCCAGCAACTGCCCGGCCTCAGCCTGGCTAAGGCCCTTGGCTGCCCGCAGCGCTTTGAGCACCGCCCGGGCCTGCGCCGGCGTATCGATCGGATAATTCATGCCTACGAATTACTACCTTTAAGGAGTAATGTCAAGTCACTCCTTAAAAGTAGTAAAACACCAATACTCCCTGCGGGTAGTAATCCATTTCCCAAAGGAAAGCCCTTCTGCTGACCTCATGGAGCGATGCCGACCGCCCCCCAACCTCGCCGCGCGCCGACACAAATCTCCCGTTCCCGGTAGAGTGGGAGATTGTCAGGCTGTCAGCATCCAGGCAGCCCGAACGCTCATAGCTCAACCAACAACGGCCTTACACCCTCGGTCGGCCGGCTTAGTGGGGAGAATGATCGGGCAACGGGCCCGATGGCCGAACGCTCGGCTTGCGGGGTCGAGCCACCAATGGACTCTCTTCCTTTGACGTGGTCTCGGGTGACCGTGCGTTTGCTGGCGAAGGCCGCTTTCCAAACGCCTTTCCGCTCCCAGTCGCCCGAGAGGGTCGCGATTGGCCGTGCAGAGGATGCTCGGTTTGCGAATCGACGCCGGACTCTACGCAAGCACGGGGCGTGGCGGGACTACCAGCGATTTTTTGAGCCGCTTGTTTAGGTGGTGGCGAAAGTAATTCCTCGATCTCACTCGACGAAAAGATTCGGCGCCCGGCGGCGGGCTCAGGAACGACTTTCTGCCCAGCGACTCCCGCCATCGCATCGCTTGGCAACGCTGGTTTGGCCGAGGCCCTACCATTGCCGGTCGAGCCGGGCGCACTCGATCTGGCGGCTTGAATGATGCGGAGAATAAAAGGCACGGGTGCCGCCGGCGGTGACTTTTCTCCTTCGGCAGGATCCGCTTTGGGCTCAGCTTCAGAAGCAGCCAGACCTTTGTCGCGAACAGTATCTTTCAATTCAGGGCGCGCCGCGCCGGCCGGCTTGGCTGGAATTGCCTCGAAAGAAGGGCGGACCATGGGCAAATGTGCTTTTTGCCTATCCTCTTCGGGCAAAGATTTGCTTGCCGAAGCCGGGGTCGCCGGGAGCGTCACGCGGGCAAGCTCGGACGGTCGTTCGTGGATTTTGCCCACCCCCTTACCAATTTCGGGAGACAAGGGCCCAGTCGGCTCCCGACCTAGTTTGACCGGAGCCAGTCCCAACTCCTGCTCCATTTTCCGCTTCCGGAGGATGGCCAGCTTTCGCTCCACGTCGTCGTATTCATCTACGAGCCGGTTGTAGTCTCCGTATAAAGTTGAGACTCCATCCTGCTCCAATCGGTGCGCTCCATGTCCCAAATGTCGCCTGCGCGGCCCGTTGGGTTTCGGTGAACAGCGCACATGTTGGTCCTCGGGAAGCCTCAGGTTCACCAGTTTTGCGAATTCCACTCGCACCCTGCTCAGGAGGACACCGCCCAGATACGGCACATCCATTTCACGCACCCGATTTCCGAACTGGCGGGTGCTTTCGTGCCACACGCGCGGCAGGATTAGGAAATGAACGTGGAGGTTATTGCCCTGCCTGTGCAGTCCGAATATGACCGGAGACCCTACTATTCGGGAAAGGGCATGGGCGAGGTCCTTGCAAAGTTCGACTGCCGTATCGTCATCTAGGCAGTTCGGGAGCGGAAATTCCACGCGCCGGCCGATCACCGCATTTCTCTTTCTCTCCGAAGACTCAACTTGGTGCGCCATCTCCTCCAGCGAAAGGCCTTCCGCCCCATACCGAGCCGCGAAGATGACATCTTTTTCGCGACGCCGGTAAGTGCGCCCGGAGCGCAAATCCATGACCGGTAGCCCGGTGACATACGCAAGCCAGTGGGCCATGAGCGCGCCCTCGTGGCGGCGGAGAGGAGTAAACGGCAGAAGGAAAATCGGATGGGAGGTAGGACTCATACCCTCTCCTTAGCATATCGATCCGCCACCCAATCGGGACATCTTCGAACCGACTTTGCATAATGTGCGCATCAGCGCTTGGGCCATCCCCAATCAACTACTTCGGAGTCCACTAGCCGCCGCGCGGCCTGTCGCCATGAGTTCCCACAAGCGCCCACCACCGGAGCCCATTCAAAAAGCGCAACCCATCTTGTGCTATTAAGACGGTGCGGGCATGTCGCCCGCATTCCATCCAAATGAACTCAAAACACCTCGATAAACTAGAAACCCAAGCATTCCGGGCCGAAGAAAAGGCCCGACTAATCCGTCTCAAAATCCGCAAGCGGGACAACGCGCTCGCAGCCGCGCTCGGCTCAATCGCCCTGTCCCGACTTAACCACCCCCTGATTCGGCAAATGGTAGTGGAATTGCTCCCCCACCTCCGCGACGACCAGAAAGATCTAGTGAAGAGGCAATTGGAGAAAATTACCCTGCCACCCGCTTCCTGAACCCCAAGGAATCCCACTCACGCGGAATCAAATCGTATGGACGACCTAGAGCACGAAATCGCGAAATTAGAAGCACGCCGGGCCCGCCTCCTTGATGAGATCGCCCTATCCGGAGCTCTGATCTCGTCAGGGGCCCGCTTTGCCTTGGGTCGTGCATTACTCTGCGCGCCCGGGGAGCAATTTCAGGAGGCCTTGGCGGTCTTGGCGACCTCATTGGGGCCCCGTCGGCAGGCCCAACTGCGCGACTTCCTAGATGCCGCGTGCTCAACGGGGCGTGCAGGACCGCTGCCAACCTCCAATCCGAAAACCGAAGAAACGGGAAGGGGCCAAAGTGCTTTTCCGGTTAGCCACGAGGACAGCGGAAAAAGCGCCAACTCGGTAGTGCTATCATCCCCAGTAGCAAATCCTCGTCCCCCCACCCATTCCGATCCCCTCCATCACCCAGCTTCGGCTCGAAGCTAAACCAACCACCATGCAAACAACGCTTGAAGAAGAACAGATACAAAACCTCTTCGATTTTCGCGCCACGTATGACCGTGCCTTGATCGATCTGAGTCTCAGCCTTCACGACTCTACGGACCGTCTGGCCCGCGGGCCTATGGCCGGTCCTGAACGAGACCGCGAACTCGAATTCATCGCCCACCTTACCGAACAGATCGATCACTGGCAGACCGCTTGGGGGATTTTTTCGAGCATCCGCCTAGCCGGTGTCGGCGAAATCCTCGAAGAGATGCCCCGGGAGACCACCAAGACTCAGCCCTACGCCCGCACGATCCCTGAGCTGAGCCGCCAGTTGGAGTCTCTGGCCGGCAGCGTCCGCGAGCTCTCTGACTTGCACCGACCGAGCCCCGTCCCGAGGTCGCCCGCTGGAGCGACCACGCCCACAGCGTGAACGCGCCAGTTGCGTGGTTTCGCTCACCTCCCCCCATGTCACATAACAACATTCCCGCCGACATTACCTCGCCCTTTTCTGGTGGTCGACCCGATCCACGGCGATGTGGCGAACTCGGCCATCGGGCCCCCTTCGCCTTGTCGGTTACGGAAACACTGCCCGAGGCCTCCGTCGCCCGGGCGAGTTCCGGCTTTTCGGGGAAAGCGGGAACTCGTCGGCGGCATTTTTCACGCCACGCGAACATTGTTGGCGTCGGCGGTGACGATCTCGCCAGTGGTCGCACCGTGGCCGGCGACAGCGGAAGTCGCCGCGGGCACAAAGGGGACCTGGGGAGGCAGAGACTTCAGCCGGGGCCCGCGCGTGAAATCGCACGCCTGCATCGCGGCCATGAGGTCGTCTTCCTCCGGTTGGAGGTAGGCTTGCGTGACGGCAACGGACGAATGATTGAGCCCGGCGGAGACGATGAGAATATCTCGGCCGCTGGATTCATAAAGGGACCGTGCCCAGGTCTTTCGGAGGGTATGGGATCCCAGCCGGCCATCGTCCTCGATGCCCGCGCGGGCAAACACCGCCTTGATGATGTGCCGGGCCATGTCGGGCGACAGCGCCCGGGCATTGCCCTCCCCGTCGGTCTCCCGCGAAAGGAACAAGGGCAGGGTCGGCGTCAGAACGATGCGCCGCTGGAGCCATCCAAGGTAACTTCTGAGGGCACGTTGCAGCTCGGGCAGCATCGGGACCCAGCGGGTCTGGCCATAGCCGCCTTTCATCTGGCGGGGCGGCAGGCCTATCTTCGACACCAGCTGTCCGTTGCGCTGCACGGTGCCGACCGTCCAACGGAGGATTTCGCTGATGCGGAAGCCCGTCATCCATTGCGCCGTAATAAGTGCGCGAGTGCGCGGCTCCAGCGTGCGCACAACGCGCAGCAGTCGGCGTTCTTCGTCTCTGTTCAGCGGTCTGCGGCCTGCCATGTCCCAAAGCTACGGTTGGGCTGCCTCCTCGTTTTGCCACACGTCCTATCGATGCACTCTCGGGGGAGCGCCACGCTGTAATCAAAGCGACGTGCCCTAAGGCCAACTTCATCATGACCACCACCGGCAATAGTCCCTCTGAGAGGAACCCTCACGGGTGCCACCTCAGAGGGCGACGGATGGTCAATGAAGCGGGTCGGATAAAACAGAAGCGCGTCCGCGATCTGAGCCAAGCAGTCATGCTACGGCCGATCGAGGTGTTTGAATTGTATGGAATCCCTCCAAGCACTCTTTGCGTTCTGTGTAGGCATGAAGATGAATCAAGGCGACTTCCCTCCCGGCTCATCCCGGGACGGATGGGACGCAAGGGACTGCGACTGATTAGGAGAACCGACCTGGAAGCGTATCTGGAGAAATTTCCGGGCTGGAATTGAGGCCGCGACAATGGACTCAAACCGGTGAACGGGACCGTATCGGCGAGCCGTTGCCCACAAGGTTGACGCCGGCGGCATGTGTATGGACACAAAATCCCATACCTCCCGCGTGAGGATCCAACAGATCCTATCCACCCTCAGCGTAGACTCCGCTATGGCGGAGTCCGACCTTCTCCACGAGTTCGACATTTCGATTGCCGAAGCGATCCGCATCTCGGACCGGCACATTGTCCGCAGACGCAAAGCCACCGACGCTATCCAGCGAAGGGCGATCAGACCTAGGCGAGCTACCGGCCGTTGGAACCGTCTAATTGATTGCCCGTCCGCACCGGAACATAGCCCGGGTGGATAAGCTGCCCATCGATCCTGTGCGCATGTGCATATCGGCTTAGGCGGCCACCTCAGCTTTCTAAGCTAGGCACGCTCTGGATAGCGCGACGAGCGAGCTCGAATTCGACGTGGGTGTAAGTGCGGGAAACGTCTTCATCCTCGTGCCCGACTAGCGCCATACGGGTCGCATCGGAAACTCCCGCGTCATTAAGCCAGGTGGAAAGCGAGTGGCGAAGCGAGTGGATCGAGTAAGGCGCTAGGCGGCGGCCGACGCCCTTGTTGGGGTCATCCTGTTTGGTGTGATATGCTTGCTTGATACCTATACGGGGCAGAATCACTTCGCGAAAGGTTTTCGACAACGCTTGGCCTTTCTCAGCTGCGATAGCCGGCATCACAAATCCGACTCTTTTCCCAAGCAATCGCTTCAGGTGGGACATGAGAGAAGGATGCATCGGCATCCGATGCTCATCTCCTTGCTTGGTCCGCCCGAGCACAATCACGCCAGTTTTGAAATCGATCTGCTCCCAGCGGAGTTTCGCTGGCTCTTGCTGACGACCTCCCGTGTAACCACAAATCATAATGAAGGTCTGCCACTCCGGTGAAATATTTACACCGTCGACGCGCAGTCGCTTGGGATCTGTAGTTTCGACTAGCTTCTTGAACTGGTCGAACGAAAACGGGCGCCGTTTTTGTGCACTGCGTCGGCTGCGTGACAAAAATACACCGGCCTCAACGGGATTGGCGAGCATCGCGTCGATGCTGACCGCGTATCCAAAAGCTTGATTCAAAACACCGAGCGCCTTGTTCACTGTTGCAGTTTGCTTCCCCGCCTTGAGCTCGCTGTCGCGGAATCCGAAGATCACGGTTTTCGAAATCTCATAGACGGGACGCTCGGCCCGCGGGCCGAGATACTCCAGAAAATCATCGATGATGCCGCGATAGTTCTTGATCGTCTTTTCGCTTTTGCGATCCATCTGGCGAGCTGCGGAGTTGAGCCAATTCGTGATAAAGTCTTTGGCCGACTCAACGCGCGAGACCGTGTTGCCGACCAACGAGCCGATTTGCTGCACCAAGTTTTTCGCCTCAATGTCGTGCCAAACTTTGGCGGCCGCCTTTTTCGCCGCTTGATCGTAGCTGAGAGCTAAACGGAGTGCCTCGTTCTTGTCGGTGAGGCGGGTAGGCCGTTGAACCCGTTTGAAGATCGGCCTACCCTTTTCGTTTACTTGTCCAGTGTAGATGGAGTAGCACGCATACCACAGCTTGCACCCTTCGAATAGCTTTACAGATGCCATATGTCATTCTACACACTTTTCTACACAATTTGTCAAATTTTCAGTGTTTACTGAGTTTACCTCCCTCTGAAAGTCAATAAACGGTTCCCTTCCGAAGACTCCCCGTGGGGACGCCAACTTCAAGAGGCCCGTAACTCTAACGAGTTACGGGCCTTTGTGTTTTCGGCTCAGCCCTAAGTGACAATGAGGGTGACAATAAGTTCAAGGAAATCTGCCGACGTTTCGGGATGACGCGGAAGAGACTTTCCAGTCCGCACTGAGGACGATGCAGCGCACACGGAACACAAAAATAACGCCCCGAGGTTGCCCCCGGGGCGGCTGGCCCGTGTGGCAAAAACCGTTGGCCGAAATGGGTCGGAGTCAACGCACGATCCGCCCGCGCGGTATCGTGGATGTCGTGGCAAAAGGGCATCACAAGATGCCTGCCGCGCGGAAGGAATAGTGGCCGACCTTCAACGGATCGGCTTTCGGATCACCGACAATGACGTGGTCGATGAGGTCGATGTCGATGACCTTGGCGGCTTCCCGGAGGTGACGGGTTTATGCGAACTGCCGAATTATGGGAACTGGTCGGTCCGGCCGGCGGCGGGTCTCGACCCGGACGAGCCACGATGATGGTGTCGGCTCTTCCCATAATTATAGCGCTCCCAGGAAGGCCAGCAGGTGGGAATGTGCTTTTGGGGACCGCTTGGCGGCCGGCAACCGTTCGAGGGTGTTTAGGCATTGTTGCTTCATTTTGAGGTCGGCCTCGACGTAGCCATGCGTGGTCACCGGTTGTTCGTGACCGAGCCAGAGCGCGATAATCGGCAAAGCGACGCCCGATTGCAGAAGATGCATGGCCGTCGCGTGGCGGAAGGTATGGAGGGTGATTTTGCGGCCTCGCAGTGACGGGCACGTGGGTGAGGCTGATCGCACGGCGGCTCTCAACCGGAGCGCCGCACCCTTGCGGCTGATCGGCACCCCATGCCGGTTAGCGAAGAGATACTGGGTCGGGCCGATGTTGTTCGCGCGGCACCAATCTTGAATCTCCCGCTGGGTGGCCGGCCAGATCGGCACGTCGCGCTCCTTGCGTCCCTTGCCGTGGAGTCGGACGGTGCGGTGGCGGATCTCACCGGGCTGCAGCCGGAGAACCTCAGAAATACGGCCGCCCGTGTTGTAGAGGAGCGTGAAGAGCAGGTGGTCGCGGCGGCCAACCTGCGTGGCCTGATTAGCGGTGGAGAGAACGGCGTCGATCTCCGCGCGGCTCATGAAGCCGAGCACCGGCTTCACCGTGCGTTTGCACGGGATCGCGAGGATGCGCTGGCCCGCCACGAGGAAGTCGGGCGCCTTTTGGGCGACTGCGAATCGCGCGAAGGCGTGGATGGCCGCGAGGCGCACATTGCGGGTGCGAATCGTATTACGTCGCTGGTGCTCCAGATGCTCCAGGAACGCGAGGACCGCCTCGGGCGTGAACTGGTCGAGGGTCAGTCGGTCGATGGCGACCCGCTCCTGATCGGCGAGGAAACGAAGGAACAGGCGGAAGGTGTCGCGGTAGGCACTGAGCGTGTGAGGGCTCAGGTTGCGCTGGGTGCGGAGCGAGCCGAAGAACTGTTGGGTGAGAATGAAAAAGGTCGAGGACATGGGTTA
>Ga0075163_10000415_pt1 | contig 54334 bp, 35 predicted proteins | sample JI1023141ADNA_FD_71478 | JGI IMG/M metagenome (GOLD analysis project Ga0075163, IMG submission 71478) | Wastewater effluent complex algal communities from Wisconsin, to seasonally profile nutrient transformation and Carbon sequestration -... | ecosystem: Engineered > WWTP > Effluent > Algae... | reverse complement strand
AACGGCTTTGGCTGTAACCGATAATATTGCTGTTATGGTAAACGGTTCGTTGTTGCGCCAGAAAATTTCTGAACCCGAAAGTTATACCCGTTCGCACACTTTCGTGGAAGGTGGTATTGGATATTACAAAGCAAACCGCAGGTCGCGCGTGGAGATTTTTGCAGGCTATGGTTTGGGAAAAGGAACCAGCTACTCGCAATACTATTTCTTTAGTTTTGGGCAGAAGGATCTGGTGGCCACAGGTAGTTACAGTCGTATTTTTATTCAACCTTCATTTGGGCAGAACAACCGAAGGTTTAACCTGGCATTCTCTCCACGCATTTCATTGGTTGACTTTTCTGAATTTTCATCAAACGATAATAACCCCGCATTAGCAGTAGAAACAGTTAAGCCAGATGAAAAACCCATTCTCTTTATTGAACCTGCACTAACCGGTAAATTTCCGTTGGTTGGAAATCTGCAAGGCATGTTTCAGTTAGGACTAAATGTCAAAATGTCTCCCAATGAATATTTCGATTACGTACCGCTGCAATTTGCACTAGGCATTCAACTCAATACAGGTAGTCTGCGCACGCGGGTGTATTAATATCTTATAAAAGTAAAAGGCCTGGTCCCCCGACCAGGCCTAACCTAAACCCAACCCCTCATATATAATTATACAAGACGACTGGGGTTCCTATAGTGCAAAGTAAACGCCAGCTCGTCCCGATTGTTTTAGTAATACTGGGGAGTGGATAAATAGTTACAGGAATGGAAACCGTTCACACAAATCAGGCACTTACGTGCTCGCCAATCATACGCAAGCCATCTAATGTTAGATTGGGTTCAATAGAATGAAAGAAACTTCCTAAGGGAGTTATTACAGATGATAACCCTCCGGTAGCCACTACCAGGCAAGGCACATTCAACTCGGCTTGAATTTTAGTTACTACATTCTTAACCAAACCTTCATAACCAATTAATATACCGGATTGAATTGCAGTGATTGTGTTTTTTCCAAGCGAAGATGTAGGCATCTCAAGCGGAACATCAAATAACTTAGCTGTGTTTTGTGAGAGAGAACGAATAGCAGTTTTCAAGCCGGGGGCAATAGATACACCTAATATCTCGCCTGTGCCAGAAACCGTAGTGAACGTAAGGGCGGTACCAAAATCAACTACAATACAAGTTTGTTTGTATTTAAAGTATGCAGCTGCTGCATTGGCAACCAGATCCGATCCAATCTCGAAAGGGTTAAGAATTTGCATGGGCAATGAAGCATAAACCTTTGGCCCAAGCACGATAGGTTCTATTTCAAACAGCGTGCGCGAAACGCTTTTCATTTTGTCGTTCATGGCTGGCACCACACTGCTCAGCACAATTGTTTTTACCTGATCTACCGCGTTACCCGATTCAAAAAAGTAATCGCGGATTTTTACACCGTAATAAAGTTCGGGCAAATCGGGGCGCGAAGAAATGCGCCACACATGTTTCCACTCGTTGTCTTTCCATAAGCCAACGGTTATATCACTGTTACCAATATCTAAAGCTAAAAGCATAGCGCAAGATGGAAATATTCCTGTAAAGGATAAAAAGAAAAGCCCGCACCAATTTAGGTACGGGCTTTAAATTCTGATCTGAACTGGGCGTAAGCGTCTCGCTTTTGCCTCAACAACCAAATCAATCCATCAAACTCAAGATACCTTGCTCTTTTGCTTCCAATACAGTTTGGCCTGTAAGATATTGATCTACTGCGCGTGCTGCTTCGCGGCCTTCGCTTATGGCCCACACTACTAATGATTGCCCTCTGCGCATATCTCCGGCAGCAAAAATACTTTCTGCCGATGTTTGGTACTTCGTAGCTTTTACATTGCCGCGTTCATCTTTATCAACACCTAACTGATCCAATAAACCTGTGTGTTGCGGATGTAAAAAGCCCATGGCCAGCAATGCTAACTCGCACGGAATTTCTTTTTCTGTTCCGGGTACTTCAACAAATGCCGGTGCTTTACCCGGTTGGGTTTTCATTTCTACTTCAGCAATTCTTAAGGCTTTTAAATTTCCTTGTTCATCGCCTACAAATTCTTTGGTAACAATAGACCAATTACGATCGCACCCTTCTTCATGCGAAGTGGACGTTCTTAAAATCATGGGCCAACTCGGCCACGGCATAGTAGCCGTTCTATCTTTTGGCGGCTTCGATAAAATTTCTATTTGTGTAACCAGCTTTGCGCCATGGCGGTTGGATGTACCCACACAATCTGAACCGGTATCGCCTCCACCAATCACCACCACGTTTTTACCCGTTGCCCAGATTTCTTCTGCGTTTACTTTCTTACCACCAACCCTGCGATTTTGTTGTGTTAAAAAATCCATAGCAAAGTGTACGCCTTTCAATTCCCTTCCGGGGATGGGTAAGTCGCGTGGAATAGTGGAGCCACCACAAAGTAAAATCGCATCAAACTCTTCCTTCAATTGTTCTACTGAAACATTAACACCCACATTGGCATTGGTCTGAAACTTAACGCCTTCTTCGGTCATCAGTTGAACTCTGCGATCAACCACTTGTTTATCCAACTTAAAATCAGGAATGCCATAACGAAGCAAGCCACCAATTTCATCGGCACGCTCAAACACTGTAACTGCATGGCCTGCATAATTCAACTGAGCAGCAGCCGCCAGTCCGGTCGGACCAGAACCTACCACTGCAACTTTCCTATCGGTGCGTGAGGTAGGAATACGCGGCTTGGCATAGCCATCCTGAAATGCTCTTTCAATAATCGACTTCTCGATGTATTCAATAGCCACCGCAGGTTTATTTATACCCAACACACAAGAGGCCTCACATGGGGCTGGACAAATTCTTCCGGTAAACTCTGGGAAGTTGTTAGTTGAAATCAGAATTTCATAGGCAAGTTTCCAGTTTTCCTGATATACGGCATCGTTAAATTCGGGTATAATATTACCCAGCGGGCAACCGTGATGGCAAAACGGAATGCCGCAATCCATGCAGCGCGATGCTTGCTTCACCGTTATCTTTTCATCCACTACCGGATCAACTTCATTGTAATCGTTGATGCGTTTTTTTGGATCGCGTTTGCCTGGTAGCTCCCGCTGCTGTTCTAAAAATCCTGTTGGCTTTCCCATTTTAGTGCTTCAAGCTACAAGCTGCTGGCTACAAGCTTAAAGCCTGAAGCCTGCGGCTTGCAACAATTTTAATTAGATGAAAATTTAAAATCTGTATTGCCCAATGTGGTTTGCGCTGCTGATTTCTTTTCGGCTTTGCGTTTTTCCAACACCGCTTTATAATCAATAGGCATAACCTTAATAAAGTTTTTAAACGTACTTGCCCAATACCCTAAGATGTGTGCCGCTACTTCGCTATTGGTGTGTTTACCGTGTTGTTCAATCATAGTGTGAAGCAACTGCTCGTCTTCTTCATTCAACGTGTCGAGCAGCACCATTTCCATATTGCAGTTCTTCACAAAAGTTTTGTTCACGTCCCACACATAGGCCACACCACCACTCATGCCTGCTGCAAAATTTCTTCCGGTATCGCCCAACACCACTACTGTTCCTCCCGTCATGTATTCGCAACCATGATCGCCCACGCCTTCCACCACAACTTTTACACCCGAGTTGCGCACCGCAAAACGTTCGCCAGCCATACCTTTTATAAACGCTTCGCCCGAAGTGCCCCCAAAGAAAGCTACGTTACCCACAATAATATTTTTAGAAGGATTGAATGTGGCTGTGGCCGATGGATATAAAATCAACTTGCCACCCGATAAACCTTTTCCGAAATAATCATTTGCATCGCCTTCTAACTCGAACGTAACACCACCAGTTACAAACGCACCAAAACTTTGACCGGCAGTACCGGTAAACTTCATGCGTACGGTATCGGCTGGCAAGCCTGGGCCAAGATAAATTTTTGAAATCTCGTTGCTGAGCATTGCGCCCACGGCTCTATCCTGATTGCTTATGACAAACTCGCCTTGCACCGGTTCTGTTTTCTTCAATGCAGGTTGTGCCAACTGAATTAACTTTCTGTCCAACACATTTTCAATTCCATGATCTTGTTCTTCTTGCTTGAACAAGGCAGTATCTAGACTCATCGGTTCTTTAAACAAGAGTGGCGACAAATCGAGGTTCTGATATTTCCAATGTTCGTCTTCACCGCGAAGTTCGAGTCTATCGGCCTGACCAACCATTTCGTTTATGGTGCGAAAGCCTAACTCGGCCATGATCTCGCGAAGTTCTTCTGCTAAGAATGTAAAAAGGTTCACTACATATTCTGGCTTACCAGTAAAGAGCGCACGCAGTTCTTTATTTTGTGTCGCCACACCAACCGGACAAGTATTAAGATGGCACTTGCGCATCATAATACAACCGGTAGTTACCAATGCAGCAGTGGCCACGCCCCACTCTTCTGCGCCAAGCAAAGCCGCAATAGCTAAATCGCGACCCGTACGAATTTGTCCATCGGCTTGCAACACCACGCGACCGCGAAGTTTATTACGCACCAAAGTCTGATGTGCTTCTGCAAGACCAAGTTCCCACGGCAAACCTGCATGGCGGATTGAACTGATAGGCGATGCACCTGTTCCTCCATCGTGGCCCGCAATTAAAATTACATCGGCATGTGCTTTCGCCACACCGGAAGCAATCGTGCCCACACCGGCTTCGCTTACCAGCTTTACGCTGATGCGTGCATCTCGGTTGGCATTTTTCAAATCATAAATTAATTGCGCTAAGTCTTCAATGGAATAAATATCGTGATGCGGTGGTGGTGAAATTAATCCCACCCCTGGAGTTGAATGGCGCACGCGGCCAATCCATTCATCAACTTTATGTCCGGGTAACTGCCCACCTTCACCGGGCTTTGCGCCTTGTGCCATTTTAATCTGAAGTTCTTTGGCATTGGTAAGGTAATAACTGGTAACGCCAAACCGGCCCGATGCCACTTGTTTAATGGCTGAGTTTTCCCAATCACCATTTTCGTTTCGCGCAAAGCGCATTTCATCTTCACCACCTTCGCCACTGTTACTCTTTCCGCCAATGTGATTCATCGCCACAGCCAATGTGCTATGTGCTTCGTACGAGATAGAACCAAACGACATGGCTCCAGTCGCAAATCGTTTAAAGATGCTCTCCTTCGATTCAACTTCGCTGATAGGAATGGATTTTCCTTTTTTGAATTTGAGCAGACTGCGCAGCGTAATGGCGCGTTCGCTCTGATCATTAATCAGGTTAGAATATTTTTTGAATAATGCGTAATCGTTAACCTTGGTAGATTGTTGCAGCAGGTGGATGGTTTGCGGATTGAACAAATGCACTTCGCCTCGTTGCTTCCATTGATACACACCACCTACAGCAAGGTGTGGCAACCAGTTTGCCGTTTTAGGAAAAGCCAACTGATGTTTTGCCAATGCTTCGCGGGCAATGTCATCTAACTTTAATCCGCCAATGCGCGATACGGTTCCGGTAAAATATTGATCAATCACTTCGGGGTGAATACCCAACGCTTCAAAGATCTGAGCCCCATGATATGATTGCAGCGTAGAGATGCCCATCTTACTCATAATCTTCAGCAACTCGCCTGCTACTGCTTTTCTGTAATTGGCAATTGCTTTTTCTTCGGTAAGTTCTTCTTTCAACACATTACGTTTCTTCATATCGTGTATGGTTTGATACACGAGGTAGGGGTTTACACCCGAAGCACCGTAACCCAATAAGGTTGCATAATGATGCGTTTCCCACACATCGCCAGCTTCTACCAACAAGCCAACTTTTCCACGAAGACCTTTGCGAATTAAATCGTGATGAACAGCAGCCACTGCCAATAATGATGGTATCTGGGTATGACCGCTATCAAAACTTCTATCGGAAAGAATGATGATGGTAAAACCATCTTCAATGGCATCGGTAACATATTGACATACGCGGTTCAATCCTTTTTCAAGTGAGCCCGGTTTGCCATCGGCTTTAAAATAGGTGTAAATGGTTTTGGTTTGCAGATGGCGATGGTCGATATAGCGAATACGTTCCATCTCGGTGTTGGTAAGTACTGGTGTGGGCAACTCCAACGTGATGCAATGTTCAGGCGACTCTTCCAATAGATTTAACGATCCGCCCACATGCGATACAAGTGACATCACCAAACGTTCACGAATCGGATCGATTGGGGGATTAGTTACCTGTGCAAAAAGTTGTTTGAAATAACTGCTTAGGTGTTGTGCTTGTTTTGAAAGTACCGCTAGTGGTGTATCGTTACCCATCGAGCCCAACGCTTCTTTACCGGTTTCGCACATCTGCGCCAGGATCATGCGCAAATCTTCTGAGGTATAACCGAATGAGATTTGTCGTTTCAGGAATGTAACCGGATCATACTTGTGGAAACTTCCTCCAGGCTCAGGCAGATCTTGTAATCTTACTTTATTATCGCGCAGCCATTTTCCGTAAGGTTGACGGTTGCAGATTTCTTTCTTCAGTTCATCATCGCTCACAATGCGACCTTGCTCCAGGTCTACCACAAACATTTTACCCGGCTGCAGGCGGCCTTTGGTAACAACCTTGGCGGGATCAATATCCAACACACCAACTTCCGAGGCCATAATAACCATGTCGTCATCAGTAACCACAAACCGCGAAGGCCGAAGACCATTACGATCGAGTGTAGCACCTACAATTTTTCCATCGGTAAAGGTAATGGATGCAGGGCCATCCCACGGTTCCATCAGGTTAGCATGGTATTCGTAGAAGTCGCGCTTTTCCTGACTCATGCTTTCGTTGCCATCCCACGCTTCGGGTATCAGCATCATCATAACATGCGGCAACGAGCGACCAGCATGTACCAGCAACTCAATTGTATTATCAAGATTAGATGAGTCTGATTGCTTGGGATTGCAGATCGGCAAGATCATATCCAGTTCTTCGCGCGTAAAATATTTTGAAGCGAAGAATGCTTCTTTGGAGTTAAGCCAGTTGATATTACCGCGCACCGTGTTAATCTCGCCATTGTGTGCTATGAAGCGAAACGGCTGGGCCAATCGCCACGAAGGAAATGTGTTGGTTGAAAAGCGTGAGTGAATTACAGCTAATGCGGTTACTACATCTTCATGCTCCAGATCGGCAAAGTATGGCCGCAACTGGCCCGATGTAACCATGCCTTTATAAGCAATGGTTTTATACGATAGCGAAGAAAAGTAAAATTGATTATCCACACCTTTTACCGATTCGGTAACAATGTGTGTGGTGTATTTTCTTAAGATGAAAAGCTTGCGTTCAAAGTCATCGGGGTTGGTAGTTTTATCCGGACGTTTAATAAACACCTGCTCCATAACCGGCTCTGCTTTCAAGGCAGTTTCACCCAGGTCTTTGTTGTTAGTAGGCAACACGCGGTAGCCCAACAACGTCATCTTCATTTTTTTGATTTGTCGATCTAACACCTTGCGACATTCTTCACGCACTTTGGCATCGCGCGGAAAAAACACAAGTCCAACACCATAACTTCCAAACTCCGGAAGTTTAAAGCCAATCTTGCGACATTCGCTGATATAAAATTCGTGTGGAACCTGAATTAAAATACCTGCGCCATCGCCTGTGTTGGGTTCGCAGCCACAGGCACCACGGTGTTCCATGCGTTCCAGCATGGTTAACGCATCGCTTACAATCTGGTGCGACTTGTTTCCCTTCATGTTGGCGATAAAGCCAACGCCACATGAGTCTTTCTCAAATTCCGGGCGATACAATCCCTGCTGATCAGTCTCCATTTCCAAAGTAGTGGTTTTAAAAAATTAATGTAAAGTGAACTTCCAATTTACAGGTATTGTGTTTGGATTTGTTATACTAATGCCAATAAAAATTTTGAAACCAACTAACAGTTAGTAGCGAAAACGGTTGAGATGGATAATTGACAAAGTAAGCTTGTGCGAATGCTCACGCTATTCTTTCACAAACTGCCAGATGCTTTCTTTTAGCGGTACTAAATCCCCACACAAACTTATCGCCACCTTCCTGCAACTTAAGTTTTTTCATGAGTTGCTGGGCGGTGATTGGGTAGTTGCGTTCAGCAACATGGGCTCTGCCCTCGGGTAATAATGCTTTAAGTTGTTTTTCGGTAGGATTGAGTTGCTCAATCCGAAAACCACGACCTGGAAAATTTTCCAAACGAACCGCTGATGTATATAAATGGGTGTGGGGTGCGAGTTTATGCAAACTAAAATGTTGTGCTACTAACTTAAACGCTCCGGCTTTCAATAGTGCTGCTCCGGGTTCGTATAGATAGTGCAGCGGTTCGTTGTAAACGGGTTGGGCTGCTGCTTCCTGGGCTTGTGTAAATGTAAACTTTGATTTTATCTCGCCTTTCGAATCAAGATCAATTGCTATTATCTCAGGCGTTCCGGTAAAATCGCGTTGCGCCAGAAAAAGCAATTCCTTCATTTCATTTTCAACCGACAATGCAATTACAGTTTTGGTAAGTGGTAATTCGCGCAAGCCTTGTTGAATATCGAGCAAAGGCGAAGCTTTGAGCAGTACCCATTCGGCAGTTGTAAAAAGTTGCGGTAGTTGAGTAATGTCCGGGGTGCAATCACTTAACTTAAAGATTTTCTTTGCGTGCACATCTCTGCGGGCCGGATCGAGGTAAAAAACTCCGACTGGTTGGTTTGATGAAAGAAATTCTTCGGCTGTCGTGTTTTTATAATGAAGGTTGTGCGCGTGTAGTTGTGCATGATTATACTTAACCAACGCAAGCAAATCCCCAGTGGGCTCTACGTAGGTAACAGAATCAAATTGCTTCGAAAAGAAAAACGAATCCACCCCAAAACCTCCTGTAAGGTCGGCTATAGTTTTGTAATTGGTTATGCTTTTTAGAAACGTGGATTTAAAATGTGCCGTAGCCTGCGAGGAAGATTGCTCAAGATTAAGCGTGGGCGGATATACTACACCTTTTGTTTCGTACCACAACGGAAGTTTCTTTTTTGCTTTGCGCCTGCCGGCAATTTGTTCGGCTATAACTTTTGTGGGGAGATCAAAAAGCGTTTTGTGTTGCAGCACCAACTCGCGTTCATCGGCATGTTCATTTTTAAAAATGAACTCCTGCAAAATGTTTTCGCTAATCCGGTTCCAATCGGTCATGCTGCAAGTTACTTATTGTGCCACAACTGCGCGGGTACGCAAAGCAAACCAGATGTTGCGCAAGTAAACCACAAAGCCCATGCCTTGGGCCACCAGTAATACCGGTTCGTTATTCATTATTCCATAATAAACCACCATCAGCGAGGCAAGGGCACTGATTATCCAAAAGCCCAAAGGCAAAAGTGATTGTTGCGCCTTCTCCGAAAAATACCATTGGTAAACGTAACGAAAGTTTAAGAGTAGTTGTCCTGCGCCACCCAGTAAGAGAGCTGCACTTGCAAAATTCATTTCCGTAAAAATATTTTGAAAGCGTTGAGGTGCTATAACCCAGGCCCACAACATAAGTACAAATGGCAGCGGAATAATTACCAACCGCAAAACCTGATGGAGTTTATGCCACACCTGCTTGAGTTGCAGGTTGCGGATGTAAATGTAAAATGAAATGGTTTGGCCGAATAGAATGATTACATCCTGACGAATTAATCCGTACACCAGAAACAATACCGAGCCACACAAACTGAAAATCCAAAACCAGGTGGGTGACACCACGCGGCCTGCGCGTTCGGATTGCACCCATTGCACAACCGTGCGCGCACCAAATAATGCCTGAGCAAAAAAGCCCAGCAGATAAATTAAAATTTCTGAACCACTTAACTGACTAATGATCTCCATCCGAATTTTTCAACATACTTAGCAGTGAGTAGGCGCCTTGTGTAACCACGGCAGCATTCACATCAAAACCATCGGGTAAAATTACATGGGTATAACCCGATTCGCTAATTCCGGTTTTTACTTCCACCCCATCAAATTCATTTTGTGATTTCTGAACAAAGATATAACTCACGCCATCATAACTTACTACCGCAGCTTCGGGTAAGGCTGGCACCGCGGTGCTTTCGGTTTCAATTACAGCATTAAAATACATACCGGGTATAAGTGTTGGGTCTTCTTTTTCTAAATGACAATGTACACGCACGGTGCGTTCGGCTGAAATTTCTTTGCCTATAAGATAAACCGTTGCTTCGCGCGGTTGAGTTTCGTTGGCCAGAACCAACATCATAGTTTGGCCGATGCGCAGATTCATAATGTCCTTTTCAAATACCTGTGCTTCGGCATGCAAATGCTCGGTGTCGACAATTTCGAACATTACATCGGCACTGTTTACATACTTGCCGCGATTAACATTTACTTCCGTTACATATCCGGCAATTGGAGTAATGATGTTGATGACACTTTTTATTCCGTCTTTCTCAAGCCCTTCAGCTGAAAGGCCAATCAGTTTTAATCGCGCACGCAAACCTTCTTCTTTCGCTTTCGCGGAAAAATAATTTGACTTGGATTGCTGCAATACTTTTGCTGCGTTTACATTTTCACTCGCAAGATCTTGTTGCCGTTTGTATTCAATTTCCAGAAATTCAAGTTGTGTTTTACTATCTAAGTAATCTTGTTGCAACTGAATATAATCCTGATGTTCGAGTGTGGCCACTACCTGGCCTTGCTTTACACGCATGCCTTGTAGCAATTCGGTATATTTTACAAATCCACCCATGGGTGCCGCAATACTTACCATATTTTGCGGAGGTACATCAAGCATTCCGTTTACCCGAATCGGAGTGCTGATTTTTCGCGATTCAATCTTGCCCACCTGAAGGCCGATTGTTTTTAGTTGTTCATCGCTGAGGTGCAGCGATTCTGCATCGGTATGCAATTCTGCTTCCTTCGTTTGTTCGGGCTTCGAACATGAAAAAGCAATTACTGCAATTGTTACAAATAGTATTCGACTGAGATTATTCATATTGATTAAAAGCTTCCGGTGAGAAATTCGATTTTAATTATAGATAAGTTGTGTTGCTGCAAAGCCATAAGGTAATTGGTTTTAATCTCATTGGCTGTGCGCAACGATTGCAGGTATTCGATGTAACCAATTTCGCCCGTGCGAAATGCCTTACTTGCCTGCGACAAAATAAGCGAAGCATTTTGCAATGCAGAAGTTTCGTAGAACGAAAGGCTTGCCGCATTCTTTTTCAATTCGCGATGTGCTTGTTCAAACTCTTGATTAAGTGTGGCCTTGGCATAGTCAGCATTTTTTTGTGCCGCTTCAACCTGATAGTGTGCCGCTTTGGAGCGCGCAGCCTGCGGAGCAAACCACAACGGAAATGAAACACCTACCAGAAAACCTTGAAAGCGTTTATTCTTATCGTAGAAATCTTCCGTGCCGTTTGTATTCTGAAAACCAATTAAGGTTTGATTGAAATAGCCTACTTCCAGGTTGGGAAGAAATTTGTTTCGCTCTACACGCAATACTTGTTTGCTGATGTTGGTTTGTTGCAACTCGTATAAGAGCGTAGGATTGCTTTCAACTGATCCACTGGTTGAAGTTAGCTTCACAAAATCATCTGTGGCTGTTACTAACTCTTCTGACTTAACCAGCACCTGCAAGCGTGTTTGAAGAATGTGACTATCAGCTTCGTTTTGTTGTAACCTGTTTTTAATTTCCAGCGATTGGCTTTCGGTTGTCACTTTTTCAAGCAGTGTGCCTTCGCCTGCTTTATATCTAGCTGAAGTAGCCCGCACAAAATCTGTAAACAAACTATCCTGCGAAAGCAAAAGTTGCTGAAGCGAGTTATGATACAACAGCAACTCGTAAGTACGCTTAACCTCATACACCAGGTTGTTTTGTGTTACAACCTGATTTCGTTCGGCACCCAAAACCTGTTCCTTTCCCAACTTAACTTGAGAAGCGAGTGTTGTAGGAAACGGAATGCTTTGTGTTAACGTAAGGTTATTGTCTTGCTGAATGGTATTGTACTGACCTTTCATTAGCGTGGCTGAAAAATTTCCGAGATCAGCTTGAGTCTTTTTTAGTTGACGAGCCTGCTCCGTTTGAAACTCAGCTGCTTTAATACCATCATTATTTTTCAAAGCAGTTTGCACGGCTTCTTCGCGACTCATCTCTTGCGCAGTGGCCGAAATACTCATCAGCGAAAGCGCAACACCAAAAATTTTTATTTTATCTATCATACTTCAACAGATTGAGTTTTCTTTTCAAACAAGGTGTATAAAACCGGAAGCACCACCAGCGTAAGCAGCGTGGCCGTGATTAGTCCGCCAATCACTACAGTAGCCAATGGCCGTTGAACTTCAGCGCCCGATCCATGCGATAAAGCCATCGGTAAAAATCCAAGTGATGCTACAAGTGCAGTCATGAGCACAGGCCGTAAACGAACCAATGTTCCTTTGCTGACAACTTCATTAAGTGGAAGACCTGATTTTTTCAGGTTGTTAAACTCTGCTATCAACACTATACCATTTAATACGGCTACACCAAAGAGTGCAATAAATCCAACACCGGCCGAAATACTAAACGGCATATCGCGCAGCCACAAAGCAAACACACCACCAATAGCTGAAAGTGGAATGGCGGTGAAGATTAACAAACTGTGCCGGAACGAGTGGAACGTGAAGTATAACAACAGGAATATTAACACCAGTGCAAGCGGAACAGCTACCGATAGCCGTTGCTTCGCTTCTTCCAGATTTTTAAATGAACCTCCATAGGTAGTGTAATAACCGGGTTCAAATTTTACGCGAGTTGAAATCAATTCATTCAACTCATTAACTATGCTCTCCACATCGCGGCCACGCACGTTAAAGCCTACTACAATTCTACGTTTGGCATCATCGCGTTGTATTTGATTGGCGCCAATGGTCAGAGTAATATCACCGAGTTGTTCAAGTGGAACCTGCATCCCGCTGGCTGTGGTTACAAACAGATTTTTAACATCGTTTGTGTTTTGTCGGTTTTGGTTGGCGAGGCGAACAACCAGATCAAACCGTTTTTCATTTTCAAACACAAGGCCTGCTACTTCGCCTGCAAAGCCTGTTCGCAACACGCGATTTACTTCATCGATGCTTAAACCAAATTGTGCGAGTCGTTGCCTATTCCATTTCACTACAATCTGTGGCAAGCCGCCAATGGGTTCTACAAAAACATCTTCAGCACCTTCAACTTCGCGTGCAAGTTTGCCAACCTGTTCGCCATAACGCGCCAGCAAATCCAAATCTTCACCAAATATTTTAATTACTACATCTTGTTTTGCGCCTGTCATCAATTCATTCGTGCGCAATTGAATGGGCTGTTGGAAGCCATACATGACACCGGGTAATTCTGCTTCAAGTTTAGCCAGCATTTTATCGGCAAGTTCTTCACGGTTTGTGGCGGTTACCCATTCATCTTTTTCCTTTAAGGTGATGATTAAGTCTGTTACTTCGATTGACATCGGATCGGTTGGAATTTCTGAAGTTCCAATTTTTCCAATCACCGCATTTACTTCCGGAAAGTTTTTGATCAGCACATCGGCCGTTTTAAGATTTACTTCTACCGATTCGCTGAGCGAACTTCCGGTTATCAATCTTGTTTCAACAGCAAAGTCGCCTTCATCTAAAGTAGGAATAAACTCTCCGCCCATGCGGAAGAAGACAATCAGGCTTGCGCCTAATAATAATACAGAAACAGCAACCGTAATAATTTTATGCTTAAGTGCCGATTCAATTACGGGTTGGTATAACTTCTTAAAGAATGAAATGATCTTATCTGAAAAGTTTGGTTGATGTCCTGTTGTTTTGCTGAGCAACAAGGCTGAGATCATCGGCACGTAGGTAAGCGAAAGAATAAGCGCACCCAGAATAGCGAACGATACCGTCTGCGCCATCGGCTTAAACATTTTACCTTCAATACCAGTAAGTGAAAGTATCGGTAAGTAAACAATCAGAATAATGATCTGACCAAACGCTGCCGAGCGCATCATGGAGCTGGCAGATTGCTGTACTTCCTCATCCATTTCGCGTTGCGAAAGTTTTCTTATGGTTGTACTGATACCCAGGTGGTGCATGGTGGCCTCTACAATAATTACAGCGCCATCTACAATCAATCCAAAATCAAGCGCACCTAAACTCATCAGGTTACCCGATACACCAAACAGATTCATCATGGCAATGGCAAAAAGCATAGCCAATGGAATAACAGAAGCTACTATTAAGCCAGCACGAAAATTTCCAAGCAACATCACCAACACAAACACTACAATCAGTGCACCTTCGGCCAGATTTTTTACAACAGTTTCAATGGCATTGTTTACTAATCGGGTGCGATCGAGGAAAGCTTCAATCTCAACACCTTCAGGTAACGTTTTTCTGATCTGTTCAATGCGGGTTTTTACATTGGCAATTACCTGCGATGAGTTCGCGCCTTTCAACATCAACACCACACCACCAACAGCCTCGCCTGTATTGTTGTAGGTTAATGCGCCATAGCGGGCCGCACTTCCAAATTGAATTGTGCCCACATCTTCCATTAACACCGGCAATCCGTTGGACGTATTTTTTACCACGATCTGTCGGATGTCATCCAGATTCTGAACAAGGCCTTCGCTGCGAATGAAGTAGGTATTGGGTTTACGTTCAATGTACGCACCACCTGTGTTTTGATTATTTTTTTCTAACGCATCAAACACCTGGCTGATGCTGATGTTCATAGCCCGCAACTTTACCGGATCAATGGCAATTTCATATTGCTTTACAAACCCACCAAAGCTGCTGATGTCGGCAATACCTTGCGTGCCGATAAGTTGTCTGCGCACAATCCAATCTTGAATGGTGCGTAATTCCATAGCATCGTACTTCGCTTCAAAGCCGGGCTTTGCACGCAATACGTATTGATAGATTTCGCTGAGGCCGGTGGAGAGCGGACCGATTTCAGGCGAACCTGCACCGGGCGGAATCTGATCTTGCGCCTGATTAAGTCGCTCGTTTACTTGCTGACGAGCCCAATAAATATCGGTGTCTTCTTCGAACACCACCGTTACCACCGATAATCCAAAACGCGAGATGGAACGCATCTCAACAATTTCAGGAATGGTGGCCATGGTTTGTTCTACCGGAAATGTAACGAGGCGTTCCACTTCGGGCGCAGCCAGCGTAGGCGAAACCGTAATGATCTGCACCTGGTTGTTGGTAATATCAGGAACGGCATCGATAGGCAACTGCTTTAATGAATAGCTACCCCAAAAAATGAGCGCTATGGTAAGCATACCTATGATGACCTTATTCCTTATTGAAAAGGAGATAATGCCATGAAGCATAGTAATAATACTTTAAAAGTGATTTGAGTTTATTGCCCTCACCCGGCCTGTCGGCCACCCTCTCCCTAGGGGAGAGGGCAGATGAGATTTTAAATTACCAGCTTAGGTGGCTGCCAGATAGATTGGCTAAACTCAGAAGTGTAAGCCGACTCGTAGAAATTATTGTAGCGCATGATCAGGCTAAACGATGATTCGATGGTTGGCTCGAAATCGGATAAGATCATGCTGATGTGCGAGGTAGTACAATCGTGTGTTTTGAAAGGCAAGCCCTGATGTTGCTCATGCTCCTGCTTATCGTGTTGCTCGGCCTGTTCACCGTAGTGAAGATCAAAAAAATCAGCAATAGAAAAAGAGTCGGTATTGTTTTTATGTTGTTGAAAATGACTGATCATGTACGGCACCTTCGAAAGATCGTGCAGATCAATCACCGATCCCGTAAGGATAACAATAGTGAGTGTATAGGCCACCAGCTTTTTCACATGGCAAAGTAAAGCATAAATCCTGAATAGATTCTGAACGCTACACCGGTGGTTTAAAACAAGGATAAATTACCGCCTTTCCGGAATTTGGTAAGATCGTAAGGCGGCACGGTGCGGTTAGCAAAATACTTTTTCTTCGAAGCCCGAAACAATTGATGAATGGCCTCAGCAATATTACCCTCGCCCGTCATGCGCCTGCCAAACTTTGAATCGTTTACGTTGCCGCCATGAAAGGAACATATCTGGTTCCACACTTTATCAAACCGATCGGGGAAGTTTTTGCGCAACCAGTCTTCAAAGATTTTACCGATAGACCCATTTAACCGAACTACCGTCATACCACAATTTAATGCCCCATGATCGGCCGCGGCTTTTAAGATCTGTGGTATCTCATGATGATTTAATCCCGGAATAATAGGCGCACTCATAATGCCGGTTGGCACTCCGGCTTTCGATAATTCTTCCAATGTTTTTAATCGTTTGATGGCACTGGCTGTTCGTGGTTCCAGAATACGCCTCAGGTCTTCGTTAAGTGTGGTGATGGAAAGATAAACATTCACCAGGTTATCGCTGGCAAGGTCTTTCAATAAATCAAGATCGCGCAACACCAAACTGTTTTTGGTAATAATGCCCACGGGGTGCCGATAGTTTGCAAGCACTTTTAACATGCTACGCGTAATTTCAAACTTCCGCTCTTGTGGTTGATAACAATCGGTATTGCCACTGAGCATAATAGGAACGGCATTCCAGTTTTTAGTGAGCAAATGTTTTTCCAACAAAGCAGCTGCATTTTTCTTTACAATGATTTTACTTTCAAAATCAAGCCCGGCACTAAAACCATAATACTCGTGCGTGTTGCGTGCGTAACAATAAATGCAACCATGCTCACAACCCTGGTATGGATTCATGGAATACATCATACTCAGGTCGTCACTCTTTACTTCGTTTACAATCTTCTTCGCACTTTCAATAAAGATTTGTGTGTGGGGAGATTCGAGCAGCGGCTCGTCAAGCCCTTCAATATGCTCAGTAACATATTGGGCTTTCAGAAACCTGTTTTCGGTTTTTATCTGTGCGCCCCGACCCTTAAAGTACTCCTGCTCCATCGAACAAGGATACTAATTAATTTAGTATTTATTCGATTTTTGTGAAATTAGTGATGTTTGCCCTTTACAGTTAAATGTAAAGTGTAAAATGCCAGCGAATTGACTTTACTTGGTTCACGATGGACTTGCAGTACACCCAAACCCCTGTTGTAGAGATTTCAACACCTGAAGTTGTTCGGGCCGGAATCAAACTTTTCATCAAGCGCGAAGATCAAAACCATCCGCACATCTCAGGCAACAAATGGTGGAAGTTGAAATACAACCTGCAAGCAGCACAGCAGCAAAAGCATAACACCCTGCTCACTTTTGGTGGCGCGTATTCCAATCACATTTATGCTACGGCTGCCGCTGCAAATGAATTGGGTTTAAAATCAATTGGAATAATTCGGGGTGAAGAAACTCTTCCGCTTAATGCTACCCTTGCTTTCGCGAAAAGCAGAGGCATGCAGTTGCATTACGTTTCGCGCGAAGCATATCGAAACAAGCATTCAACTGAATTCATTCAATCTTTACACGATCGCTTTGGGGATTTTTATTTAATCCCGGAAGGAGGAACAAATTCATTAGCCATAAAAGGTGTGGCGGAGTTTGCGCAGCAACTTCAACACGAAGTTTCTTTTGATTATGTGTGTTTGCCGGTGGGCACCGGTGGTACAATTGCCGGACTAATTGCCGGAATGAATGAACAAACTCAGGTGGTTGGTATTTCTGTTTTAAAGAATGGTGAGTTTCTGGTTGATGAAGTTAAAAGTCATCTCAAAAATTTTTCAGATCGGGTTTATGGAAACTGGCGCATCGAAACATCCTATCATCATGGAGGCTATGCCAAAACCAATCCGCAGTTGTTTGAATTCATCCATGTGATGAATTCAAAACATCAACTGCCCCTCGATCCGGTTTACACCGCCAAACTAATGTGGGGCGTAATGGACATGATCGAAAAAGGAAAATTTACACCGGGCAGTAACATTTTGCTGTTGCATACAGGTGGGTTGCAGGGCTTGCATGGCTTTCGGTAAACCCGAAAACCGTTTTGCTATGAGACTATTTTTACTACTTCTTTTCATCTCTGCTTCTGTTTATGCACAAGACCTTACTACCAGCAGGCGGAGCAGTTACTTCACATTTGTTTATAAACTTACCAATGGCGAAGCCAAAAAACTTTACGAACGCCAGAAACCAACGAAGCAGTACTGCCATACACTGCATACGCTTTATCCCACGGATTCAGCGCGGTTTCAGGATGAGTTAACCGTTGGGCATTATCTGTTGGTGAAAACTATCAGCGACAAGTTGCACTATGAACTGGTTTCTGTTAACAATGCTTCGTTACACATACTTAATAATCAACGCGATTTACTCTTTACCGTAAGCAATCGCCTTGGTGAATCTGTTTCTGATGCCGATGTGAAAATCAAAAACAGAAAGGTTGCCTTCAGAAAAAAGGATAATGCTTATGTTATTCAGAAGGCGAACAACCGTGGCACTGTTTCAATTACAGTTGATAATCACACTTCGTTTTTTCAGATTGAACGAAGTCGCAACAACACTTTTTTAGTTCGTACTGGCAAAAAAGTATTGGGTACGTTTCCCATAAATCATCTTGCTTCGGTGGTTATCTATCCTATTCGCACCATTAAAAATCTTGTACTGGGAAATCACATTTCACCACCTGGAATTTATTACAGGGCAAAACGCCTGGTTGAATCTAACTATGAAAAAAATTGGACGGGCTATATGGTTTTTAATAAGCCCATGTTTAAGCCTGGTGATACGCTAAAGCTGAAAGCATTTATCACTTACAAAAAAGGACGACCAGTTAAGAAAGACCTGAATGTCCGGCTTTACAATTACGGTCGTAACTCCGTTAATCTTAAACTTAATACTATCTCACCGTACCGACCCGGAGCTTATGTTTACGAATTAGTACTTACTGACAGTCTGAAACTTTCGCTCGATACAAATCCAAGCATACAATTAGAACATCGTAACAAAACCGTGCAATCGAAATCGTTTCGTTATGAACAATATGAGTTAAAAGCCAATCAGTTTTTTGCACGATCCGAAAACAACCACAAAGAAAAAGGAGCCACACTTTATTTAAAGGGTACCGACTCTAACGATATGCCGTTGTATGATGTGCGCACCGAAATACTTATAAAAACAGATCGGGTCGAGAATACATACAATGATATGCTATTTGTTGCTGACACACTTTGGTTTCATAAACAAAAACTTGACGCTGTTGGCGAAACAAAAATTGTTTTGGCTGACAGTATTTTTCCAAATGCAGCATTGAAGTATAAAGCTGTTGTTGCATTTATCAATGCAGATAACGAGCGCCAAACGAAAGAACTTAGCCTTCAATTTGATTCTAAACTTCCGCCTGTGCGCTTTGAAGTAAAAAACGATAGTGTATGGATTTTGCCATTAGCTCTATATGGCGAAATAGAACTTACTGGTTTAAATGAAGCGGACGATGAAATTTTCACCAAAGAAGTTAATCTGCCGCACCGCGAAAAAATAAATCCGCACATTAAAGAGTACGAAGCGGGCGTTACTTCCAATTGGGAATTTCTTGAGATGAGTTCGTACGATAAACTTGAAGTGCTATCCAGCCGAACGGCTGACTCTATAACTATATCCGTAAACAATCCCCGAAAAATTCCATTTCATTACCAGGTATTTAAACACAACCGGCAACTCCTTCGCGGAAGCGCGAATGAATCAAGTCTGATTTTTAAAGATAAGGCCGGCATGCGCGAGTCGTTTACGATATCGGTGCAGTATGTGTGGGCGGGTGTTTCCAAACAAGAGAACTACGTTGTAAACTTTAACAACCGGCAACTGAATGTTTCTATTTCGCATGAACCTTTGGTTTATCCAGGCCAGACAACCGATTTTACAATTAACGTTACCGATGCCAAAGGCAAACCTGTTAACCAAGCTGATGTTACCGCTTTCGCGATCACTAAAAAGTTTAAGCAAGCAACATTTAATCAGCCGCCAACTTACCCGCGCAAACAGAAAAGCAGGTTAATGTTTAACTCTTTTAATCAGGGTGAGTTTGATGGTTTACCTGCTAAAAAATTAGACTGGGCATTATGGAGTAAAACATTAGGGTTAGACAGTATCTCATTCTATCAATTTTTAAATCCTGTTGGTGGCCGCTATAAATTTGAAAAACATACTGCTGACTCCATTACACAAATTGCTCCATTTGTGGTAGATGATGGTCAGGTTATAATGCCTAACATCATCTACATCAATAACACACCGGTGTTTCATTCTTCCGTTAATACCATTCAGCCTTACTCGTTTAAGATTGGGGCGGGTGTTCAACAAATCAGAATGCGCATTCAAAACTATGCTATCTCCTTTTCGATAGACATAAAGAAAAATCACAAACAAATTGTGTCTATTGATTTGAAAAATTTACCTGCCCATGTTCTAAAAATTGAATATGATAAAAAGGATTTGGAACTTGAACAACAAAAAATCAGCAAGTACTTTATAACTGTTCACCGGTCTGCCGATCAATCTCGGGCCTATTTCTGGCAATACGATAATTACTTTCTTTTCAACACATCGGGCGCACGGGGTTATCCATCTGCGGAAGTGGTTGGGCCGCTGCATCCGCAAATAACAAAGTTTATTACAGCTGACTCAACCGAGACTACTTTCAATTATGAACCGTTTTTCTCGTATCAATTTTTGCCCGGTATTGTAAGGCAACGTTCGCTGAGTAAACCCGTAGTGTCCAGACAAAATTATGGTTTCAACTTTTCTCCTTCGTTTGGCGATAAAGTGATGACTAAATCAGAAATAGAAAAACGTTGGACTCCACAATCGATTAAAAATCCACGGTTTAACAAATACCCGACATTTCATTTTGGAGGTAAGCAAGCTGGAAGACTTTCTTTTTCAATAAAACCAATTTCCAAACCGCAACTGCATCTCGCCACATTTATTATCAATCTTGATAAGCCTGATCAGTATTTTATTTACCCTGCGTACAACCAGCAGTTTGATCGCCTGGAGGCCGGACATTACGAGTTGGTTTTGCTTATGAATGACATGCAGTACTTGCGCTCAGGCAAATTTTTACTTAAACCATTTGGGCAAACGTTCCTCATTTTCAATCCTGACTCTATTCAATTAAAGGATGAGTTTTCTGAAAAACTCTTCAATACCTTAAAAGAGTGGGACGATCGCACTACTTATGTTGAACAACAACGCATGATAGAAATGAATGAAGTGCGAACTTATTACTATTCGCAACGCAACGAAAGTTATCCGTATGCCGGGAATCTGATAAGGGGTCGTGTGTTTTCATCTGACGATGGAAGCACATTGCCAGGTGTAAACGTAATTGTAAAAGGAACCGTTTATGGTACCGTTACGGATGCCAATGGCGAGTATTATATTAATGTTCCGCCAGGTGGTACGCTTGTGTTTTCATTCATTGGGATGATGACTGAAGAAATCCCTACTAACAACAAAAGCGAGGTTGATGTTGATCTTACTGCTGATGTAACTCAGTTAAATGAAGTAGTGGTGATAGGGTATGGCGCGCAAAGACAAATGTCGTTAACAGGGGCGGTTACAAGAGTTCAATCTAATTTTTTGCAGGGCCGTGTTGCCGGAGTTCAGGTTACTGGCACTCCGGGAGCAAATCAACAAATTTATGTTCGGGGTGTTTCAACAATTGATAATGGTAATAGTCCGATAATTGTACTGGATGGAAAAATAATTGATGCTGCCGCTTACAAAGATTTAGATCCAAATTTCTTTAGCGCGATTGAAGTTTTGAAAGGAGAGCAAGCAGCTTCTATTTACGGATCGAGAGCATCGGGCGGAGTGATTTTAATCTCAACCAAAAGAGGAATAACATCGCAGCAATTATTAAGTGCTCCGTTACCCGAACCGGTTGTATTTGGAATGCCGGACGAAAGTTTGCCTGGAAATAGTATTCGTAAAAACTTTCGCGATTACGCTTTCTGGAAACCACAGTTGCTTACGGATGAAAAAGGTAAAGCAACTTTTAAGGCAACCTTCCCCGATGCTATTACCGGCTGGAGAATTGAAGCATTGGCTATGACAACCAAAAAGCAAAGTGGAGTGGGGACATCAACCGTACAATCCTACAAACCACTGCTTGCACAAATTGTTGCACCACACTTTTTGATTGAAGGAGATAGTGCACTGGCTATTGGAAAAATAACTAATTATACATCCGATACACTCTCTATTACCAGAACTGTACAAATCGGGAACACCAGTAACCCGACAGAAATTACCATTACAAATTCGCACATTGATACGCTTGTATTAACAACTACCCAACTTGATTCAATCCATATTAAATATGCGGTAAAGCGAAAGCTATATAAAGATGGTGAGATCAGAAATTTACCAGTTTATAAAAAAGGACTTAAAGATGCCGATGGTTTTTTTGTTGCCCTTCGTACTGACACTTCATTCACGATTCAACCTAAACAAGGCCTGTTACACTTGCGAGCCCAAACCGATGCGTTAGATGTGCTGTTGGATGAAATTGAAAGTGTAAAAAACTATCGTTACGATTGTAACGAGCAACTCGCATCCAAGCTACGGGTGTTGCTTGCTGAAAAGAAGATAGCTGCATTCCGAAAAGAAAAATTCAAGCATGACGATCGCGTAAAGCGCATTGTAAAGAAGCTAACTGAAACGCAACACGAAGCAGGCGGCTGGGGCTGGTGGAATAAAAGTGATGGCTTGATGTGGATTACGATGCATGTTGCGTTCAGTTTTTGATTGCGCATAATGTTAAAGTAGATCCGAAGCCGATGTATGATTCGCTCATCAAAACTAATTTATCGGTGTACAGTCGTTTGCGCCTGGCTGAATTGATGCAGCAAAAAGGATTGCCCTACACTAAAAACTGGTTGCTTAAAAACCGGAAGGAAACTTTAAAAGGAAATTATTATTGGGGCGAAGACAACACACACTTGTTTGATAACGATGCAATGGCAACGGTAATCGCTTATCGCATTTTAAAAAATGAAAAAGCTTCGCTTGAAGAGCTGATGCGAATTCGGAATTTCTTTTTGGAGAAGCGAGGGCACTCCTGGCGCAACACATATCAGTCGGTATTAATAATCGAAACATTGCTGCCCGATCTGATGGCGCAGGCTGACAAAAGCACAGTGGGTGAAATTAGTTTTACCGGGAGTTTCCAGTTTACACCTAAAAAACTTCCGTTCGATACTTTGTTGAATTCAGACCAGCCAATTACTATTCATAAAACCGGAATCTCGCCAGTTTACTTTACGGCATACCGCGAGTTTTGGAATTCAACTCCCGCGCGTAACGAAAAAGATTTTATTGTCACCAGTTACTTTTCAGATAACGTTACACAGTTAAAAGCAGGCAAGCCTATAACTTTATTTGTTGATGTTGAAGTAAAGAAAGATGCAGAGTATATTATGTTGAATGTTCCTATACCGGCCAGTTGTAGTTATGAAAACAAAAATCAAAACTGGCGAAATGGCGAAGTGTATCGTGAATACGATTACCATCAAACCACAATTTTCTGTAAAGAACTAAAAGCCGGAAAGTATCAATATACCATCTCGTTAGTACCGCGCTATTCGGGCATCTATACACTTAATCCGGCAAGAGCCGAGTGGATGTATTTTCCGGTGATGTATGGGCAGGAGGGTGTTAAGCAAGTGGAGGTAAACTAACGTTGCAATTAGTTCAGAAATAAACCGTCCCGCCTAACAAATACATACTCCTATTAAATGTTAGGTTAAAAATTACCATAATGAAATCGATTGTGGTAATTTTTTGAATTTTATGGGTCGTTTTTGAACCGTTTTCTCCTACATTTCAACAAATAAACCTAAACCCAATTCAATTTATGAGTAAGCTTTTACTATTAAGTGCTGCTCTGCTATTTACTTTTTCTGTTGTTGCCCAGGACAGGGTGGTAACAGGAAAGGTAACAAGCAGCGATGGCCCGCTTCCGGGCACAAACGTTTTATTAAAGGGAACTGCCCTGGGCACAACCACTGATGCTGAAGGTAACTTCAGCCTTGCAGCTCCATCAGAAGGAGTTCTTGTATTCAGCTTCATTGGCTTTAAAACGCAGGAGGTAGCTGTAGGCAACAAAACTACTTTTAACATTTCGCTGGAGGCCGACCAGCAATTGATGGCCGAGGTTCTTGTAGTCGGATATGGTACGCAATCCAAAGCTGAATTTACAGGTTCAGCCACGCGTGTTTCGGCAAGTTCACTTCAGGAAATTCCCGTTCAAAGTTTTGATCAGGCATTAATTGGGCGTGCTGCCGGTGTGCAGATTTCGCTACCAAACGGTGTATTGAATAACGCTCCGGTAATTCGGGTACGTGGTGTGAACTCTATTTCACAAAGCTCTTATCCGTTAATTGTAATTGATGGTATTCCGGTTACTGCAGGAGATAATCTTGGAACAACCTCAGTACCTAATAACCCTTTAGCAGATATTAACCCATCTGACATCGAATCGATAGATGTACTAAAAGATGCAGCCTCCACCTCCATTTACGGATCGCGCGGTGCTAATGGTGTTATTTTAGTAACCACCAAAAGAGGAAAAGAAGGTAAAGCTAAAGTAACCTATGATGCATGGGTGGGATGGACCACGCCTGTGCGCCTTCCGGAATTACTGGGGGCCGAACAATACATGGAAATTAAAAATGAAGCACGAGCTAATGCCAATCAGGCTGACGCATTCTTTCCTAGTTTTAATGCAGATGGGTCATTGGTTGACACAAAGTGGTATGATCAGATATTTCAAACTGGTGTCTCGCATAACCATGCTGTTAGTGTAAGCGGTGGAACAGGTAAAACACAATACTTCTTCTCAACCAACTTAAGCCGCCAGCAAGGCATTTTGCAAACAAATGAGTTCGATCGCCAAGGCATGCGCTTTAATGTTAACCATGAGGTTAACGATTGGTTGAAGTTAACAGGAGGAATAAACTATACGAAGTCTGAAAACCGGTCGCCTAATTCCGGATCGTTGGATGGTAATGCACAGGGTATCATTGGAGCCGCACGTATGGCCTGGACCCTTGCCCCAAATGTTCCTGTTTATAACCCTGACGGAACACCTCACTTAAACTTTGGTGATGCAAATGTTACCATTGGTAATGGTGCCAATACAGTTGTAAGTGTATACTATAATCCGGTAACATTGTTTAAACATCGGTTGGAAAGTTCTGCCAATGATAGGATTCTGGCAAACGTTGGCGCAACGCTTACCTTGGCAAAAGGGCTTACGTTTACCACTAATTATTCTGCTGATCGGCTGATCATCACAAATAAAATTATAGCTGAGCCGGTACCTGGTTCATCCGGTTATAGCACACGTGGGTCAATCTCTAACATTAACTCTATTATTAATAACACCGATTTCGCAAATACGCTGCAATATGAAACTCGCTTTGGTTTGCATCATATATCGGCTTTGGCAGGATCTGATGTGCAGGAATTTAGCACTGATGCCTGGGGCGCGAATGTACAGCAGGCAGCTGATCCATACTTTGTAAACTATCAAGGTACCTGGGGGCAGATAAGTGCAACCGGTAATTCTTTATCAGACAAAGCATTCCTCTCCTACTTCGGGCGTTTAAACTATGATTTTAATGCTCGCTATTTTCTAACAATCAATTTTAGAAGAGATGGTAATTCATCACTTGGATTTGATAAAAAATGGGGAAATTTTGGTGGCGTATCTGCCGGATGGACTGTAACTGAAGAAGAATTTTTCAAATCTTTAAGTGTTGCTAACACCATCACTTCGCTTAAACTGCGCGGAAGTTGGGGCCGTGTGGGCAATGGCAATCTTTCTCCTTATGCATCGCTCGATTTATATTCTGCAGGATTATATGGAGCCTCTCCTACACTTGCTATCAATCAGGCCGGCAATCCTAACTTAGGTTGGGAAACAGGAGATCAAACCAATATTGGCTTTGACCTTGGGCTTTTAAATGATCGCCTTCAGGTTGATTTCAGTTACTTTAATAACAACGTAAATGGTTTAATACTTAGCGTGCCGCAAGCTGCGTCAAAAGGTATTCCTGGCAATTCTATTGTCGGCAACGTGGGGTCTCTTTACAACCGTGGAATTGAAATAGCCATTAGCGGTGAAGTAATTCGCAAAGCAAAATTCTCATGGAATGCTTCTGTGAATTACACAAATGTGAAGAACGAAGTTACGGCCCTGGCAAGCGAAGGGGCTCGTATCGTGAGCAATTCTTCTGGTAATCCGTTTAACATGACTCAAGTTGGTTATTCAGTAGGCACGTTGTTTGGTGCCGTTACCAATGGAGTGAATCCGGTAAACGGCCGCAGAATTTATATTAACAGAGAGGGAAGGGAAGTGCAATACTCTCTCGTTGTTGGGCCCGGAGAATTTCAATGGTCATATCTGGATGGTACCCGGGCAGCAGCAATAACCGCGGCAGACTATCAGCCTTTAGGTAATGCACTTCCTAAATGGTACGGTGGCTTCAATAACACCTTCAGATATGGAAACTTCGACTTTGCTATCAACTTTGCCTTCTCTGGTGGCAACTACGTGCTTAATGGTAACACCGGTACTTGGTTAGACCAACGCTATTTCAACAACTCAACAAAGGCCTTAGATCGTTGGCAAGAAGCAGGCGACATCACAGATGTGCCACGCTTAGTATATGGCGATAATTTTGCCAGCGCTAACATACCCAATATTTCTGCCTATGTAGAAAAGGGAGATTTTTTACGACTGCAAAATCTTATGGCTGGATATAAACTTCCAAGCGCTCTTTTGAGTAAGGTAAGTCTTACATCTGCCCGTGTTTATGTTCAGGCCACCAATGTGTTTCTGTTTACCAAGTACACCGGTGTTGAGCCGGAGTCGTCAATCAACGGTAACAGAAATACTTCGCCCGGTATTGAGTATAACTCGCTTGGTAATGGCCGCACTATTACTGTTGGTGTAAACCTGGGTTTATAATTTGTTTACTACTTAAATAAGTATTGTAATTATTTAAACAAGATAAAAAATGAATATGAAATATAATTCACTCAGGAAATTAGGAAGCTTGCTTGGTTTGGCTTTGCTATTTACCGTTTCATCATGCGATGAAGATGAATATTTACAAAAAGTACCACCCACACAGATTAGTGCTGCTGATGCTTTCAGTACTCCAGCACGTATTGAGGGTCTAACAAATGGTATTTATGCTTCCCTTAAATCTGCCAACTTTTATGGTGGCCGACTGCTTTTGTTTCTGGATGTAGCCGGGGAAGATTTTATTAACACCGGTGGTAATTCCTTTACAGGATTTGACGCCTGGAACCATAGTTACAATTCTGGGGCTGCTGATATTCTTAACGTTTGGTCTGCTGGTTACTCCACAATCAACAGAGCTAATATTCTGATTGATGGTCTTGCTGCAAATACAGGTGTAATTGATGCGGCTACTTCTGCACAGTATGTTGCTGAGGCTAAATTTTTGCGCGCACTTTCGTACTTCACCTTAGTAACAGCATATGCACAACCTTTCAATAAAGATGCCGGTGCATCAGTGGGGCTTCCATTGCGTTTGCAGGCCGAGACAACTCCCGCTAACAACGATTTAGCGCCAAGCACAGTAGCTCAAATTTATACTCAAATTATACAGGATCTTGACGATGCAGAAACGGACCTTCCTGCCACACGGGCATCAGCACTATTAAATACAACCCGCGCTCATAAAAATGCTGCAATTGCTTTGAAGACAAGAGTGTATCTCACCATGGGTGATTATGCCAATGTCATTGATGAAGCGGAAAAGATTGTAGCACAAACTACGGCTCCGTTCTCAGCAACTGCTGGTGTAGCACATGCACTTCAGTCGAATATTATCAATTTGTTTGCTACCAATTTCACAACTACTGAGTCCATTTTTTCAATGCCGTTTACCAGTTTAGATCAATTGGCCGGACAATCTGCATTGGGATATATGTATGTGGCAACACCAGATTATTGCTTGAACTGGGATGAGATATTCAGCGATCCTCAATGGGCCGCTACCGATGCCCGCAGAGGCTTTTTGAATCATAATGCATCACTAGATGCCGCAAAAGGGGGTCGATATTATCTCAACAAGTTTGGCGCAGTGGCCCCCTTCCTACGTTACATGCCCGTACTTCGCTATTCGGAAGTATTGTTGAATTACGCGGAAGCTGCTGCCCGTGTGGGCGGTGCAGGTAATCTGGCGTTGGCAGATGCACTTCTAAAGGCTGTGCATGGCCGGTCTGATGCTTCTTATGCATTCCCAACTTTAGATCAAGCTGGTTTGATTGATGCCATATTGCTTGAGCGGAGAATTGAACTTATTGGAGAGGGCTTCCGCACGAATGATATTACCAGATTAGTACTACCCTTTCCTGCAAAGGCCGGTACAATTTATACCACACCAATCGTGCCTCCCGATGCCCCTAATTATATCTGGCCTATGTCGAACGATGAACTATTGAATAATAAGTTGATTAATTAGTCGACAGCCAATTATTGTATTGAAACCCTGACTATTCAAGGTCAGGGTTTTTTTTTGAACCTTCACCAACCAACTCTTCAAACACTTCGCGCAACTTGCCAAACGACTTCACTTTGATTTTTGTCTTGGAAAGATCAAGTGATTTTTTACTGTACTTCGAAATGTAAATTTCTTCAAAGCCTAACTTCTCCGCTTCGGAAATGCGTTGGTCTATTCTATTAACGGCACGCAACTCGCCACCCAAACCAATTTCGGCAGCAAAACAAATTTTGTCGCTAACCGATACTTCTTCCATCGAAGAAATAATCGACACGCAAAGGGCAAGGTCGATTGCCGGGTCTTCTACATAAATTCCTCCGGCCATGTTCACAAATACATCTTGCGTCCCCACTCTAAAGCCACAGCGTTTTTCCAAAACGGCCAGCAACATATTTAATCGTTTCTGATCAAACCCATTGGGTGTGCGTTGTGGCGTGCCGTATGATGCCGGACTTACTAGCGACTGTATTTCAATCAACAGCGGTCGATTGCCTTCAATGGTTGCGCCAATGGTAGCACCGGTAACCTGACCATCTTTCTGCGAAATTAGAATCTCAGAAGGATTACTTACTTCACGCAAGCCACTACCCAACATTTCGTAAATACCAATTTCGGAGGTAGAGCCAAACCGGTTTTTGGTTGTACGCAGAATCCGATACGCGAGATGGCGATCGCCCTCAAACTGCAATACTGTATCCACCATGTGTTCCAAAACTTTGGGCCCGGCCAGTGAACCATCTTTAGTAATATGCCCCACCAGAAACACAGGAGTGTTTGTTTCTTTGGCAAACTTCATCAGCTCAGCTGCGCATTGGCGCACCTGCCCTACGCTGCCTGCTGCACTATCTAACATGTGCGAGTGCAGGGTTTGTATTGAATCAACAATTAAAAGTGCGGGTTCTAGATTTTCTACTGCTTGAAAAATGTTGCGGGTTTCTGTTTCGGCCAGCATGTAAAAATTTTCATAGCTGGTTTTTGATTTACCATTTAGTCGCTCCGCACGCATCTTAATTTGTTGCTCACTCTCCTCACCCGACACATACAATACTTTTGCTTTACTAAGTGCAAGTGCCACTTGTAGCATTAAGGTAGATTTACCAATACCGGGTTCGCCACCAATTAGAATTAACGAGCCTGGCACTATGCCACCACCAAGTACTCGGTTAAGTTCTGCATCGGGTGTGGTAATCCGAACTTCAGAAGAAGAAGTAATTTCATTTAATGTCTTCGGCTTGTTGATTTTAGATTTTGAGTTGTCTTGTCGCCAATTGTTTTTATCGGCTTCTGTTTTGGCAACAACTTCTTCTACAAAGCTATTCCAGGCATTGCACGAGGGGCATTTGCCAATCCACTTGGGTGATTCATAGCCGCAGCTCTGACAAAAGAATAAGGTTTTTGATTTAGCCACAGAATAATTGGTTCGAAAGGTAAGAAAAAAGTTATCTGAACTTGAGCCTCCAGAATTTAGAAATGTTTTTATCTTGGATTTTATTAAACCTCCTTATCTATGAAATTTGTCTCTTTGTTGGCTATACTCTTGTCTTTCAGCGTTGCCACTTTTGCGCAGAAGCCCCCAATTAAGTTTGGCGATGTGCCCATTGAAGATTTAAAAATGACACACTATGCCAAAGACTCTTCTGCAGCTGCTGTCGTTCTTTGTGATTTTGGAGAGTCGTCACTTGTTTACTCGCAAGTAGATGGTTTTTCCATAAAGTTTGAAAGACTGATTCGGACAAAAATTCTGACAAAGGATGGCCTCGACTACGCCAATTTTTCAATCCCTCTATACCATAGTGGTGGCGATAATGAAAAATTGGTAGGCCTTAAAGCCGTCACGTACAATCTTGAAAATGGGAAGATTGTTGAAACCAAGATGAGAAATGATGGCATATTCAAAGAAAAATTAGATGGCAATGTCGATATATTGAAAGTGACCCTGCCAAATGTTAAGGAAGGATCAGTTATTGAAATTTCTTATGGCATCAGTTCAGATTTTCTTTTCAATTTTCAAGATTGGGATTTTCAAGGATATATTCCAAAGATATGGAGCGAATATAGAGCCAGAATACCTGAATATTTTAACTATGATAAATATACTCAAGGGTATATCGGGTTGAGTGTAAACGAACAGGAGGTAACAAGGGGTGTAATAAATATTACTTCTAAAGAAAGGAGTGAAGGACGGACGGCACAAACAACTTTTAGTAATGATCAGATTGAATATGAAGAAACCAGATTTCGTTGGGCAGCCAAAGATGTTCCTGCTTTTAAAGCAGAACCATTTATAACGGCTTCAAGTAACTACATCTCTAAAATTAATTTTGAATTAGCTTTTACAAAATTTCCTAATCAACCCATTAAAAAATATATGGGTTCGTGGGAAGATATTAATAAGCAGTTTTGGAGTAGTGCGGATTTTGGTGGAGAGGTTACTGGTAACAATTTTTTAAAACAGACAGTAGATGAAATTATATCTGGTGTTGCAGAACCTGACAAGAAGATTGAGGCAATAACTAATTTTGTTAAAGAGAACGTTGCATGGGATGGATATAAACGAAGATTTACGACTAAACCTCTACGCAAAGTACTTGAAGATAAAAAAGGAAACTCAGCTGAAATTAATTTGTTGCTTACCTCAATGCTTGTAAAAGCCGGAATTACCGCAAGTCCAGTTTTGATCAGTACCCGAGATCATGGCTTTGTAAGAGAGCCTATTGCGGTTTCATCCCAATTCAATTATGTTATTTGCTTAGCGTCATTTAACGATAAAAAAATTTTACTGGATGCAACTGAGAGGTTATTACCTACAGGAATGCTCCCCGAGAGATGTCTCAATGGTAATGGGTTAGTTATTACTGCCAGCAACCACGAATGGATAAATTTGCAATCAACACTAAAGTCACGACACATTACCAATTTTGATCTATCCTTACTTGATGATGGGAATTTAACCGGCAAATTGCAAATCGAGCGTTCTGGTTTTGATGGGCTAAGTAATCGAAAATCATTCCTATCAAAAACTGAGAATGAATTTTTAAAAGACTTTGTTGGCAACAAACCATGGGAAATATCATCCAAAGAAATCACTAATGTGAAAGATCTTAGTTTACCTATGAAAGAAGTCTATGGGCTGACTGTTTCTGAATCAATTACTCTGGCAGGAGACATGATGTATATAAGTCCAATTTTTCTTGGACGACTAGAAGAAAACCCATTCAAATTGGAAAATCGAGAGTATCCAGTGGACTATAGTAGTCCTTTTGATAGGATTTATATGTGCCGCATTTTATTGCCGCCAACCTACATAGTAGATGATCTGCCCAAACCCAAAATAATAGGGTTGCCCGGAAATGCAGGCAAATACACTTATAGTGTTAGCCTTAGCGGAAGTACCATTAATATTATCAGCAGTCTTCAAATTAACAAGAGTATTTTTACTCAAGAAGAATATCCTAATCTTCGCGAGTTCTACAATCAAATGCTGGCCAAACAAGCCGAACAAATTGTATTAAAGAAGAAATAAATAATGAAAAATATTCTCGTTTTACTATTGCTGTCTCAGGCGCTCGGTTGTTTTGCTGCTGAAATTAAATATCCGGTATCAGAAATACCAGAAGAGATGAAGCAGGGAATGTATGCCGTTATCCGGGATCGACAGGTGAGATACGATATTCAATCCAAAAGTAGTACGCTCTACTACAGGCGCGAGGTTATTACCATCTTAAATGGCAAGGCAAAACAATATGCCCAAATTAGCGCGTGGTATGATAAACTGCGGTCAATAAAAACTTTTAAGGCAACTGTTTACGATGCTTTTGGGCGAGAAATAAAAAAACTTAAAAACAGCGACATAAAAGATGAAAGTGAGTTTGATGGATTTTCATTACTCAGTGATAATCGATCTAAGTCAGCCGATCTAAGTCAAGCCGTATATCCATACACAATAGAGTTTGAGGTAGAAACTCAAAGCAAATATTTATACTCAGCGCCAGATTTTTTTGTTTATCGCGATGATGAAGTCTCCATTCAGAAATCTTCTTATGAGGTGGTTTTTCCTGCCGAACTTAAACCTCGGTATAAGTTGTTCAATGTAAGCGAACCCGGAACAGCCAAAGCAGCAGACGGTCGGGAATTTTTTTTATGGACATTCACAAATGTTATCCCTACCAAATTTGAAAGGCATACTACTGATTTCGAACGCACGGTTGGCAATATTAAAATTTCGCCTGTTGAGTTTGAGTTTGCGGGCTACCCAGGTAAAATGAATAGTTGGAAAGACTATGGCTTGTGGCAAGCTTCCTTAAATAAAGGGCGTGATGTATTGCCAGAAGCAACACGACAAAAAGTAAAAGACCTGGTTAAGCACACCAAGACCGATGACGAGAAAATAAAAATTTTGTATGAATACATGCAAAACAAAACCCGCTATGTAAGTATTCAACTTGGCATTGGTGGGTTACAACCCTTTGAAGCAAGCGTTGTTGACCAGACGGGCTATGGCGATTGTAAAGCTTTATCAAATTACATGGTGGCATTGCTGCGCGAAGTTGGAATTAAAGGCTATTACACAACTATTATGGCTGGCGAGAGTGAATCTGAAGTAGACGCGCAATTTCCAAGCGATCAGGCAAATCATGTAATAGTTGCCGTACCTACTAAAATCGATACAACCTGGCTCGAATGTACAAGCCAGACTAATCCTTACGGTTGGATGGGAAGATTTACTGGAGATAGGTACGCTATGATGGTAACCGAAAATGGCGGTGCACTGGTAAGAACGCCAACTTATCCGCTTACCGTTAACACTCAATCAAGAAGAGCTACTGTCAATCTCGATTTAAACGGAAATGCTACTGCCAAAGTAAAAACTGTTTATGCTGGCTTACAGTACGAAAACAACCGATTGGATGCTGTTGTCACTAAACAGGCTGACGATCATAAAAAATGGATTCAAAGCAACACGCAAATTCCAAGTTTTGATGTGGGTAAATTCAGCTTTAAAAACAATAAAGATAAAATTCCATCTGCCGAAGTAGAAGTGGAGTATATCCTTAACCGATTAGCCACTGTAAATGGCAAACGGATTTTTCTTACTCCCAATCTAATGAATCGCAACGCTTATATTCCTGAAAAGTTGGAGAAAAGAAAGACAGATATTGTACTTCGGATGCCTTATATAGACGAGGATGTGATTGAATATACCATTCCCGAGGCTATTTATCCCGAGTTTGTTCCCGAAGCTGTAAATATAAAATCGCGTTTTGGTGAGTATGAATCTTCCTTTAAGGTTGATCAAGGCAAATTGATCTATTCCCGCAAAATAAAAATGAATAAAGGCCAGTTCCCGGCCGATTCCTATAATGAATTTCTTGAATTCTATAAGAGCATAAACAAGGCTGATAATGTAAAAGTTGTTTTTGTAAACAAAACCTAATGTTATCCTATTGGAGATTTTGTCTCCTTCGCCATAGTATCATACACAAGTTTATCGGCAAGCGAAGGCCACCATTTATTTAACCATACTGCTAATTTGCCTTGTGTGGTTAGCACCAACGTGCGCTTGCGTTTTACTACTGCTTTGTAAATATAATGGGCACATTCTTCGGCTGTCATCATTTCTTGTTCTGCCCTTGGCGACTCGCCCTGCGAAGTTCCGTCTTTCGTTAAGGCCCGCATCCGAATATTAGAGGCTGTAAATCCCGGACAGGCTGTTAAAACATGTACACCTGTTTTCAACAATTCCGTACGCAACACTTCCAGAAATCCATTCATCGCAAACTTACTGGCCGAGTAACCCGTGCGGCCTGGCAATCCGCGAAAGCCGGCAATGGATGAAATGCCAACTATAGAACCTTTGTTCTTCGTGATCTCAGGCAAGCAATATCGGGTAGCGTACAACACCCCATAAAAATTTATATCCATCACTTTTCTCAACACCGCCATATCAACATCGGCAAATAATGCCCGCATGGATATACCCGCATTGTTAATCAAAATATCAATAGTGCCATACAACTTTATCGCTTCAGCGGCCATTGCTTTGTTATCTTCTTCATTACTTACATCGCCCTGAAACGCAGAAACTGTTATTCCTTTTGCCTGTAAATCTTTTACTGCCTGATGAAGGTTGTTTGAATTGCGACCGGTTATTAGAACTTTTGATCCGGCTTTACCAAATCGTTCGGCAAGTGCCAGCCCAATGCCAGACGATCCACCCGTAATAATTACAACTTTGTTCTTCATACAATCGGGGCAAAAGTAATAAAACATTACTCTATTTTTGTGCTCATGTTTTTTCTGAAACTGCTTTCGCGAATTCCGCTTCCCATACTTTACTGGTTTTCTGATTTTCTTTTCTTTATGAGTTATCGTGTTGTGGGCTACAGACGAAAACTGGTGAAGAAGAATCTTAAAAGATCTTTCCCCGAAAAATCGAAAGCTGAACTTAAATCAATCGAAAAAGAGTTTTATAAAAACCTGTGCGACTATGCGGTTGAAACTTTAAAGCTTCTCACCATTTCAGAAGCTGAACTAAGAAAGCGCATGCAATTCACCAATCTTCCTGCTGTGAAGGCAATACTCGATACGGAAACCAGTATTATCATGTTTGCTTCGCACCAATTTAACTGGGAGTGGTTATTGGCTGCTGGTTCGTTAAATCATCCCATAGATTTTGTGTACCAGCAGCAAAGCAGCAAACTCTTTGATAATTTTTCGCTTGCTGGCAGAATGCGCTTTGGGGCTTACCCAATTAAACGCGAGCAGGTAGCGCGCGAATCTATTTCGCGCAAGTCAATTACACGCGGTATCGCCATCATGGCCGATCAGTTTCCGGGTAAAAAGCGTGACAAAAAATACTGGACTACATTTCTAAACCAAGACACAGCATTCTTTCAAGCAATAAGCCAGTTAACGGTAATGTTGCAATACCCGGTTGTTTACACAGCAATCCGAAAAAAGAAACGCGGCTACTACGAAGCTGAATACATGGTGATTGACAATCCGCCATATGAAAAAGGATCTGATCTAATGGTAGATCATTATGCAAGGGCCACCGAAAAAATTATTAAAGAAAACCCTGCCGGGTGGTTATGGTCGCACAATCGTTGGAAAAAAAAGCGTTCCGCTAATTAAGAAGCATCTCAATATCTTCCCGCGAAAGCGATTTGATTACACTCTCTTCGGACTGAATAAGATTTTCAGAAAGTTTGAGTTTATGTTTTTGAAGGGTCAGGATTTTTTCTTCAACCGTATTGCGCGTTATAAACTTATAACTGAAAACTTTTTTCTTCTGCCCGATACGATGTGCCCTGTCTGTTGCTTGCGCCTCCACTGCTGGGTTCCACCACGGATCAAGTATAAATACATAATCCGCTTCTGTAAGATTTAAGCCCAGGCCACCCGCTTTAATTGAAATCAGAAACACTTTCAGATTCTCATCTTTATTAAATTTATCTACTTGTTCTTTGCGATCGGTGCTTGAACCATCCAGATAAGCAAACGGAATTTTTCTCTCTTTTAGTAGTGCCTTTACAATCTCCAGGTGTTTTACAAACTGGCTAAACACTAATACCTTGTGGCCTTCCAGCAAGGCATTCTCTAACATGTGCGATACATCTTCTAACTTACCCGAATCGCCTTCATAACGCATGTCAACCATTTTGGGGTGGTTGGAGATTTGGCGTAGTTTGGTAAGACCTTCAAGAATCATCATGCGCGTATTGTTGATTCCTTCTTTATCAATCTGATCCAGAATTTTATGGCGATAGAACGATTTCGCCTCTTCATATTTTTGCTCCTGCTCGGTAGTCATGTTGGTGTAATACACGTTCTCTACCTTCTCGGGCAAATCAGTTGCTACCTGCGATTTTAATCTGCGCAGTATAAACGGCTTGATAATCGAGTTAAGCTTTTTGGTTTTTGCTTCATCGCGTTTTTTCTCAATGGGTTGTTGATACTCATTTTTGAAAAACGTTTGGCCGCCCAACAAACCCGGATTGATAAAGGTCATCTGCGACCATAGATCCAGCGTGGTGTTTTCGAGCGGTGTGCCTGTAAGTGTAAGTCTATAGCGCGACTTCAATTCCATTACGGCTTTGGCAATGTTGGATGTCGGGTTTTTAATTACCTGCGATTCGTCCAGAATAATGTAATTGAAATAAAATTGTTTCAACAAGTCGATATCCAATCGCGTAATGCCGTAGCTGGTAAGCACCACATCGTATTTGCTAAATCGTTTTATGTCTTTGTTGCGCAATGTGCCCGTGTACGTAAGTATTTTCAGATCGGGCGTAAATTTTGAAGCCTCCATCTCCCAGTTATATACCAACGAGGTTGGCATAATCAACAACGAAGTACCCGCATTTCCTTTTTCTTTTTCGGCTTGTAATAACGCCAGTGTTTGCACGGTTTTTCCAAGACCCATGTCATCGGCTAAGCAACCTCCCAAATGAAACTCGTTAAGAAAACGCAGCCAGTTATAACCTGCTTTCTGATACGGACGAAGTGTGCCTTCAAACTTATCGGGCAACGCATAATCTCTTATTCCACTAAACGATTGCAGATTACGCAAACGCTCGCTCATATGCACTTTAGCCAGGTTGCCCTCTTCCAGTTCTTTCAACAGACTGATGTGATGTTTCTTTAACACAGGCTTTTCATTATCGCCATGGGTTTCGCTCAAGGCAAATAAGTCGCTGTATTTAATCAACCATGCTTCAGGTATAATCGCAATCTCTCCATTGGGAAGTTTAAACTCAACTTTCTTTTTAATGATGAGTTTGCGCAACTCTTTAAAAGAGATTTCATACTCACCAAATTTGATGCGGGCATGAATATCAAACCAATCAATATTCTCTTTTACTTCAAGTTCAATTACTGCTTTCCCAACAAAATATTTTTTGTCACGATTTTCGGGTTGGCTTACCTCAAAGCCGAGGTTAAGCAGGTTTACCCGATTTTCATTTAACCACGAAAAGGCGTGTGCCTTTTCTACCGCAGTGCGAAAGCCCCGTAATGGTAAGCCCAGCTTTGTTAATGTCTGCGCATATTTTTTTTCAGAATCCAGATCGCGCTTAACGCGATGAAAAATGTAATTATCTTCTTTCTTATCTAAGTTTACACTTACGGGCACAAAAGCATCTCCGCGAAAGCGATGTTTTCCGTATTTGAAGGACAAGTCAAAAACTATCTTACCTGCTTCGTCATCTCCAGGGCCATCGGGCAAATCATTGCTTCCAAAAAGTGTCGGTACACTTTTTACATTGGCGGGAGTTAGCTCTGAAATGCTAAGTAGCGGATGTGGATCGTACTCTGCTTTGTTTATTTCAAAACCTTCGGCTTCCACATCTTCAAAGGCACTAATTAGCGGACCAATAAAACGACTGTAGTAAGTCTCCTCCAGTTTCTTTGGAATTTTTACTAGAGGTTTAGAAAGAAAAGGTTGAAGTTTTTTTCCATCCACAAATTTATCGAATCCATAAAGCTTGCCTCCTATAACCATCCATGCCGGAAGTTTGCAAATCAGGTACGCGGCCGGATTTGGAAGTGCAATTTTTTTTCCTTCGTACGTAATGGTTGGGCTGTATTCGGTGCCCTCATGGTTGCGTTTAAAATGGAACTGTACATTGGCGCGTTTTTCAAGCACTTCTATTTTGCGCCACGTGGGCTCGCCATCGTTGCCCATCTCAAATAACTGCTTGCCTTTTATTTTTTCGAGAACAGCAGCTCTGCGCTTCTCCATAAAAGCTTCAATCTGTTCTTGCAACAATTCATCGCCTTTATCTTTCTTAAACACCTTGCTAAAAAATTCATCGGGCTTCATCACCTTTTTCGAAAAGTGTTTTAGCACTGCATCCTGACTCATGCCATCCATCATTTCTATCAATTCAAAATCGCGGGGGTCAAGACCTTTTGAAAACTCACGCGCATTTTTGTGAGAGATGTTCTGATGTTGATAGGTGAGTTTACCTTTCTCGTCAAGATGAACAATAAACGATTCGAAAATATAGCCCAGATACTCATGCTGATACAGCGAGTAGATAATTTGAAAAGGCTGGGCTGCCGATACTTTCATTTCTGTTTGCAGATTTGTGCCTTGGTATAGAAGTAGCCTGAGCAAGCCAAAACGGCCATTTTCAACTACTTACACACTAAGCAGAATTGCAAATTATGAACTTTGTAGGGATTTTTTAGTTTAATTTCCCGTAAAAACATGCCTGTTAATTACATCAAAGGCTTTCGAGGGAATACGATCTTATCGCTAGACGTGCGGGATAGAATGATACAATTATTGTAATTATCACCATTACAAAAGAAGTAAGCACAAAATCTGTTACTTCCATCTTAACTGGGTAACTGGAGATTATTGCACTCTCCATACCCATGCCCACTAAACCAAATGAGTCCTGTAGCCAACAAATAAATGCTCCTAAAAGGAGTCCAGCAAAAGTTCCGGCAAACGCGATCATCGCACCTTCAAATAAAAATATATTACGAACAAGGCTTCTTGTACTTCCCATTGCAAATAGAACTGAAATGTCTTTCTTCTTATCAAGAACGAGCATCATTAATGAAAAATAGATGTTTATTGATATCACCAATGAAAGTAATGATATGGCAAAAAACATAAAAAATTTTTCAATTTTTAAGATTCGATACAAGTCAGCATGTTGTTCTTGATTGGATAGCACCGAAAAATCCGATCCTAACACTTTCGCTATTCCGGCCTGGGTTTCTTTTAAGGGAAGCTTGCCGGTAGTTTTTATTTCGAGGCTGGTGCGTTTGTTGCCATAGTTAAGTAAGTCTTGCGCAAAATGTAATGGCACAAAAATGAAGTTATCGTCATAATTTTTCTCGATAGAGAATACTCCACCCGGTTGTATAACTCTACGCGAATAAAGTTGCGATGGATCTAAGCCTGACGATTTCAGGTTCTTGATGTAAAACACCTGTAAGGGGTGAATATTCTCCTCTACACTTAAGGATAATGCATGTTGCACCCCTTGCCCTACTACCGCATAATCAATTTCATTTTTACTCAGTATCAATTTACCTTTCACCATACTGTTATCCAGCCGGTGCTGACTCAGAAAATTTTCGCTTACGCCTTTTAAGGTTACTACTATATCCGCATCGCGGTAACGCACGTAGGCATAGTCTTCAATCACTTCTGTAATCACTTCAACGCCTACTACCGTTTGCAGGCGCTGAATCATGGTTTCGTCCACCTCAAAAGATTTACCTTTCTTCAACTCGATTTTAAGCTCAGGATCGAAAGAAGTGTACATACCACGGAGTAAATCTTCTAACCCATTAAATACGGAAAGCACTATGACTAGGGCAGCCGTTGACATTGCCACTCCCAAAACTGTTAAAGCAGAAATGATGTTAATGAAATTTTTCTTCCTGCCGGAAAAGAAGTAGCGCCTCGCAATAAATAAAGGTAGATTCAAAGCGCTGCAGATTTTATTCTTTGTCCTCTTTAGGAATATTCAGGCTCTTAATCAGGTCTTCCATGCGCTGCGCATTTTCTTCCACCTCATCCATAAAGAAAACCAAAGCCGGCACAATGCGTGCCTGGTTACGAATGCGATCGCCCAATGCTTTGCGGATTTCACTTTTGTGTAACTCAATGCTGTTCAGCACGGCCTTTTTGTCTTTGGCTAAAGTCATGCTCAGGTAAACTTTGGCCACACTTAAATCCGGACTAATCCGAACATCGGCAATGGTTATAAAGGCATTACCCAAAATGCCGCGCTTATCTTTCAAAAAGATGTCGCTCAATTCTTTTTGAATCAGTTTGTTGTATTTCTGCTGTCGTACCGTTCCGCTCATGTGCGCAAAGATAACAGTTAACCCGCATAATTAAGGTCGGGGTGTACGGACAACTTTTTGTTTATTTGTGTCCGTTTAAACCGTGCCTTGTGTTACTGCGATTTTTCCGAATAAACGATCCGTACCGGCTGCTTGCCATTTTCATCTTACTAATACTGATAGGTCTCGGTTTTTTTGTTGACCCTGCCGCTACCACCCTCTCCGAACTAAAAGCAATGGTGCTGGGCGAGGCTTTGAATAGCGGCAAAAGTTTATACACCGAAGTGCATACATCAGTGCCGCCTTTAGCCGCCTGGTTTTACGGTTGGGAAGAGTGGTTGTTTGGCCGCTCGCTAACAGCCCGGCATATTGTAGCATTCTTACTGATTTTTTTTCAAGGCGCATACTTTGCCATTCTGCTTATTACTAATAAAGCGCAAAGCGAAAGCACGTATCTGCCCGCGTTTCTTTTTGGAGTGGTTTGTTTCTTTTCGTTCGATATGCTCATGTTATCGCCTGAATTGTTTGCCTCTTCTTTGCTGCTGTTGGCACTAAATAATTTATTTAAGGAAGTGGAGTTTCGCGTGCAGCGCGATGACACGCTGTTGTTGCTTGGCTTTTTTCTGGGGCTGGCTACTTTATTCGTGTTTACCTACATCGTATTTCTTCCCGGCACTATTATTATTCTGGCCATCTTCACGCGATTATCCATTCGCAAAGCGTTGCTGTTAATTTTTGGATTTGCCTTGCCGCACGTGCTGATTATGATGGCCTACTACTTTCATGGTAATCTTGAATTTTTATGGAGTAACTATTACGCAAGTGTTGCCTGGTTTGCAGAAAACCGGTTGTCGCTTAGCGCGATGTTGTATCTATCTGCTATACCTATTGCCTACTTTTTATTTTCGTTGGTGATGCTGAACCGCGAAGCACGCCTTACTAAATACCAATCGCAGCTTTTGCAGATTATGTTTTTATGGTTGCTGATTGCCATTGTGGAAATTATTGTAGCCGGAAAAATGGCTCCGCACCGAGTTATAACCTATGCGCCTCCGCTTGCATACTTTGTTAGTCATTGTATTTTGCTGGTGCGCAGAAAGTGGCTTGCCGAACTTTTGTTGTGGGGGTTTGCCGGTGGCATTGTAGCCATTGCTTACCTGGCTCGCTATGATAAACTGAGTAAGATTGACTATTCGAAAATGTTTTTCAGCAAGGTATCAGCTGCGCCTGTAAACAAACGCATTTTGGTTTTGGACGAACAGTGGGGCTACTTCGAAAACAATAAACTGGCAACCGGCTTTTACGATTGGGAAATCGCGAAGCATTATTTCAACGAAACAGATTACTTTCAAAACGTGGTGTTGATAGACAAAGCTTTTGAGCAAGATTTGCCCGAGGTGATTGTTGATCCGCATAAAGTAATGGCCGGTGTTTTTAGGCGAATACCCAAACTTGAACGCCACTATTCAAAGCAGGAAACCAACTATCTTATTAAACCCAAACAAAGTAAAAACTAATTCGTACTAACACCATGCGCTTCGGTTTTATTGTTATCTGTTGTTTCTGGGCTGCACTGCTGCTTTCCTGTAAAGAAGTTTCTTATCCCAAAGCCCAGCCTGCAGGCATTGCTGCATTACAACAATTACCCCAATCTATTTGTGGCGAATACCTGATACGTGATAAAGCCACTGGTGAAATTGGCGACACGATCATAATCGAAACGTGGGGCTATCGTACCAAAGATGCCACCGGCAGAGAATGGCTTGGTGCCGGACACATCAGCGACACGCTGGTGGTAAAGCAATATGAAAATTATTACTTCATCAATTTTAAAGAAGGCGATCAATGGATTTTACGATTGCTAAAAGTAAAAAATCCAAACAGACTGGAGTTATTGTCTATTAATCTGGAAGATGATGTGGTGCGGGAAGAGATTATTAAAAAACTCGGTAAAAAATTTAATGTAAAAACACAAAAGCAAAACGATTACGTGTTTTACCAGATCAACCCCACGCCCACACAACTGATGAGCTTGATTAAAGAAGATTATTTTACCGGTGTAGAGTTGATCCGCAAACGCTCAAATTAATTTCCATTCCTTCAATCATCTGTTGCTCAAAGTTTTTGCCATTGCTTTTTTGTTGGAGCGAGCTATGGTAATTTGATTACAGCCATTGAATCTGGCAAAAGCGATTATGGCTTTGCGAAATTTTTCAAGCGTTGCTTTTGAAATTTTTACCGGCTCGAAGTGAAGATTGTGAATGATGAGTTTATTTTCCTTGCGATCGGCTTTGCAATCCATTCGGGCAATAAAAGTATCGCCCGCCAATACAGGAAGGGCGAAGTATCCATACTTGCGCTTTGCCTCCGGCACAAAACACTCAACCTGATAGTCAAAATCAAAAATCTCTTTAAGCTTACGCCTGAACACGTTGAGCGGATCAAATGGTGATAGAATAAATACATCTCCGGAAAGCGTAATTTTTTTCTTCTCATACTCAGGTAACATATACCAATCGCCTTTCAACCCTGCTATGTTAACCAAACGCACCTGGCCTACGGCTACCAGTTCTTTTAGTACAGCTTTAATGGGTGGCTTGGTTAGTCTGCCGCTCCAGGAAATTTCCTGAGCCGAAGCTATGCCCATCGCTTTAAGCGATCGAAAAATCAAATGCCGCGCCAACTCTTCGGCTGTTGGCATTTCTCTGTTTACATCAAGCGGAATAATGTTGTCGGTTAAATCATACAGTTTATGAAAATCTTTGAGGCGGGTGGCTAACAACTTTCCTGCAAAGTGTAATCTTTCTAACGCCACTTTAGACGGCCGCCAATCCCACCAGCCCGAACTTTTAGTCACCCGATCATTATCAAAATCTTTTGCGCGCAAGGAGCCTTCGCGTGCAATTCTATTTAAGATCTGATTCATCAGGTTAACTTCGGAGCCAGCATAATTTTTCCATTTACTCCGATAAACTTCATGAATGGGTAATGAAAATCGAAATTCATCCATCGGCATAAATCCCGAATCGCGAGTCCAGAATTCATAAATCTTTCCCTCCGACTGAAGCTCACTAAGCCAATCCGTTTGGTAGTTTCTAACCCGCGAAGCGAGTGTATGATGGTGAGCCCGTTCAACCGTATAATTTGTATCGACTTGTATAAAGCCTAAATGCTCAATCGCTTTATAGGTTGCGGCTTTGCCTTTTCCAAATTGATCGTAACGCGAAAGACCGGTGGCGTGAAGAATAATTTTTCTGGCCTGAGATTTTGAGAGAATCAACTTCATGGATTATAGCGACTAAAAAATAAATCAACAGCAAATTGATAAAGCTAAGATCAATTCAACACTCAACTTATGTTTAATCAAAAAATTACTTTTATCGGAGCTGGTTGTTTCGTCAGCAATCAGATTAAATTCCATTCCTTTCTGTAAGGCCGATCCAAAAAAGTATTCGCCTCTTTATCGCCAACAAATTTTTCTTTTTTGGCATTCCATTGCACACTGCGGTTTAGTCGCCACGAGATTAGCGCGAGGTGCATGGGCAATGTCATTTCGCGGGCGTAAGCAAGATTAGATTCAGGTTGCTTGCGCGATTTTACAGCATCGATAAAATTTTGTTGATGGCCCGGTGATCGCGGTACACTTTGAGCTACGATTGGAAGATCATTTACTGTTTCTCCATTGATGGTAATAGACATGGTACTGTAATCGCAAATCAATGTGCCTTTATCGCCTTCAAAGTATGCGCCTATGTTTCGTTCGGCAGCACCGGGAACATTCGGAGCTTTTGTTGTCCAGAAAATTTTTAAGTCTTTAAATTCAAAATCCGCATCAAGCCATTTGGGTGCATCGGCCTGGCCATCGGTTTTTTCTCCGCGGGCTGTAACGCGCTTTAAATCTTTCGGCTCAATCGCCCACCAAACAACATCAGCAATGTGGCACCAGAAATCGGCAAACACCCCACCCGAGTAATCCAGAAAATACCGATACGTAAAATGACAACGCTCCGGAACATAATCTACATAAGGTGCAGGCCCAAGCCACATATCCCAATTTAAACCGGCAGGTGGCGCCTGAACTTTTGCCACACCCAGTCCGGGTGAAAACGAATCTTTCCAAAGCCGCACCGTATGTACTTTACCAATGGCTCCGCTGCGAATAATTTCTACTACGCGATGATAATTATCGCCTGCATGTATTTGTGTGCCTAACTGAAACACGCGGTTATACTTTGCCTGATTCACCAACATGGTTTTGCCTTCGCGCACACTATATGAAAGTGGTTTTTCGCCATATACATCTTTACCAGCCTGAAAAGCAAGTGTAGCAATCTGCGCATGCCAATGATCGGGCGTGGCAACAGTTATCGCATCAATATCTTTTCGATCTAAGATCTTCCTAAAATCTTCGTGCGTGGATGCCGTTGTTCCGGGATTCTTTTTTTTGAGCGACTCCAACGTAGCAGCCAAATGATTCTGATCTACATCGCACAGGGCCACTACTTCGGCACCGGGCAAATTGGCAAACCACTCCATGTGTTGGTTGCCCATGCCTCCCAAACCAATGTGGGCAATGCGCACCCGATCATTTACCGCACCGCGACTGATAAGTGAAGGCAAAAAGGTAAGACCAAGTGTACCTAAGGCACTCTTCTTAATAAACTCGCGTCTGTTCAGGCTCATGTGTAATGGGTTTGTATAAACGAATCTACTTAAAAATCTTCACACCAATACCTCTCACAAAAAACTGAAGCTGCGTGGCAAAAAAAATCAATACCTTAGAATTTAACTAAACCATAAACCATGCGCTGGATTGCTCTTTCTCTTCTGTGCCTGTTGTTTCAATGTACCAAACCCGAACAACAAACTGCATCCGCACCCAAAACCTTGCTCGCTATTTTTTCGCATCCCGATGATGAAGCAACGGTTAGCCCGGTGCTGGCTAAATATGCTGCGGAAGGTGTAACAGTTTATCTCGCTATTGCGACCGATGGCCGTTATGGGGTTACCGATCATGCAAAAATTCCGGCAGGCGATAGTCTGGCTGCAGTAAGAAATGAAGAAGCCAAATGTGCTGCCGAACAGTTGGGTATTGAATCACCAATCTTGTTTGGTTTACACGATCAGTTAAAAATGGGCGAAGGTATGGGCCCGCTTAACGATCAGCTTAATACCATGCGTTCTAAAATCGCGGAGTTGTTTACATCTTTAAAACCCGATGTGGTTGTTACGTGGGGCGCATCCGGCTGGACCGGCCATCACGATCACCGGTTGGTGAGTACGGTTGTAACTGAAGTTTTTCAAACTCAGAAATGGGATAAGCCTGCACAACTTTATTACAGTGCTATTCCCACGGGCAACCTTCCGGAAAACAGCCCCATGCAATTAGCTACAGTTGATTCATCTTTTCTTCCGGTAAAGATTGCTATTTCCGAAAGCGATTATGAAAAAGCATTGGCTTCGTGGCATTGTCATAAAAGTCAATACACACCCGAAACCATTGCCGGTATGCACCAACTTCTGAAAGCTTCGCTTAAAGGCACTGCTTATTTTATGCCAGCTGTTTCATCTGTTGAAAAGAATTCGTTGTTTTAATTTCTATACTTAACCTTACTCATGAAAATCCTAACCTTACTCACCGCGCTTTGTGTAACACTGAATGTGTTCGCTCAAAAAAAGCAAGCTGCGCCTGTTATCACGGCTAATAAAAAAGCCATCATTGAAAGCGTTACTACACAAGCGCCCAACCTGATCGGCATCAGCGATAAAATCTGGGCCGCAGAAGAAACCGCTTTCAATGAACACACATCGGCAAAACTATTAGCCGATTATGCCGAAGCCAATGGTTTTAAAGTGGAGCGCGGTGTAGCCGAAATGCCGACTGCCTTTGTAGCTACGTATGGTAGCGGCAGTCCGGTGATTGGAATACTGGGTGAGTTTGATGCGTTGCCCGGCCTCTCCCAAAAAACAGTTCCGGTAAAAGATCCATTGCATGCAGGCGAGCCCGGTCATGGTTGTGGTCATAATCTTTTTGGCACTGCCAGTTTAGGCGCAGCAGTTTCTATTAAACAACTGATTGAGCAAGGCAAACTGAAAGGCACCATTAAATTTTTCGGCACTCCGGCTGAAGAAAAATTCTTTGGTAAACTGTGGATGATTCGTGCGGGGTTGTTTAACGGTGTAGATGTTGTGATGGACTGGCACCCTGGTGCTGAAACCAAAGCTGCGGTGCAAACCGGTTTGGCATTGGTTGATTTTATTGTAGAGTTTAATGGCCAGGCTGCACATGCTTCGGGCGATCCGTGGAATGGAAGAAGTGCCAGCGATGCGTTGGAGTTATATGCAACCGGCATCAACTATCTTCGCGAGCATATCAAACCCAGTGTGCGAATTCATTACCACATACAAGATGGCGGGCAAGTAGTAAACGTGGTTCCGGATTACTCGCGCTTATGGGTGCGCGTGCGCGATGTAAAACGCGAAGGCATGAATGAAGTGTATGAGCGCGTAAAGAAAATGGCCGAAGGTGCGGCTATCATGGCGAATGTAGAGTATAAGATTTCATTAGTCTCGGGTATTTACGAAGTGCTGGTTAACCGCACGGGTGCCGATTATGTTACCAAAAATTTTGCCCTGCTGGGACCGATGAGTTATACCGATGAAGAAGTTGCTTTCGCGAAAAAGATTCAGGAGAGCACAGGCAAACCACAAGTGGGCTTGCATACCAAAGTAGAACCGTTGGAAGAAACTAATCCCAATGCTGGTGGTGGTTCAACCGATGTGGGCGATGTAAGTTGGGTTGTGCCAACCATTCGGTTAAGTGTAGCTACAGCACCTATTGGTACTCCGTGGCACTCGTGGGCGGTGGTAGCATGTGGTGGTATGTCCATTGGGCATAAAGGCATGTTGCATGCATCTAAAACATTAGCTATGACGATGGTGGATTTATATGAAGACCCGAAAAAGTTAGAAGCTGTTAAAGCTGAGTTTACAAAAGGCAAAGGCGACCATGTGTATAAAGGTTTGATTCCCGATGGCCCACCACCGGTTGGGAAGAAGTAGTTTGTTTAAGGTATCCTTTGAAGTTCACCCAAACTTGCGCATATCCTCAGTTGCCTCTGGATATACGCAATTTGGTATGCGTATATTTAGGAGTTGCCAACAATGCCGCTGGACAGTGTGGACATATTAATTAACGACTTGACGACAACGACACACCTTGAAAGACTTTTTAGATTTATTAGTTCAAATAATCACGATTGACATCTTTATAGGCTTCGGACTATTTTCTATTTTCTATGTTCTTATAAATTTATTCAAGAAGGACTTAAAGGTATTGGAGACTTTGGACTCAAAAGGAGTTCGGTTCATAATTTTTTCAGGACTAATCTATTTTATTTTGGTAGCAATCGTAACCATTTATTCTTTCGCTTCATCTGGAGACAATATGACTCGCGGACAGTATTGGTGGGCTCCATGGTTGCAACCACTAATTTGGACAGTCATCACTCAACTATTTTGGATAAAGAAAATTAAAAGCATAAAACTTCTAAGAGTTTTTATCGCAATACTACTTATCATTTCATTTGAGAGATACGTGATCATAGTGACTTCCTTCTACCAAGACTACTTACCAAAGACTTGGACGATGTTCAGTTTTTTGACTCCATCAGAAATCATATTTGGACTGACAACCAAATTAATTGAATTTTGTCTGCTGGCGATAGTTTATTCATTCATAGTTGATAGATTAAAATTGATTTGGATTAATGCGGCACGTGCTGGCAACAATGTGCATAAGCTATAGCGGGGTTCAGTGTTGCGTTTTAAATTTATCACGTGGGACAAGTCACAGCAGAAAAGAAATGAGTTTACGATTACTGCTAATTTTTATCATCGCGACAAGTTGCTCCAAGACAAAGGACATTCCCGCGCTAACTCAAGATGACTCGGAAGTCAGCATAAACACGAGAGAACAAATATTTAATTTAAGAGAGTTCAAAGACACGACCTTAAACAGAGTAGGTTTAAAATTCATCGAGCTAACGGCTAAGGACTATAATTCCCTAAAAGGCAAAATTATAGAGACAAACATTCCACTTCAATTTAGCTTGGACCAATCTTTACAAACTGACAGTTGCCTGTTATTGAAACTGGACAACGGTAAAACAGATTCTCTTTGCAATACAAAACAGGGTGACTATTTTGAAGAATACACTTTTAAGGGGCTCTGGAAAGAGAACGGTTTAGTTTTAGTAAGCTATTCAGACTGGGAAGGAGGTAATGACTTCTTTGTAAATCTAAAGGATGGCAAACATTATTATCTGACTCACAACTATAAAGCCTCTCCAGACCTAAAACACATACTATCCTTCGTTGATTTAAATGAAACTACGTTTATTCCCAGTGGATTAATGCTTACTGAGTGTGATGGTCGGACAATTTCAACCAAAATATATATTGAATTTGAAACAGTTATAATAACAAATCTATCCTGGCTAACCAATGACGAATGTTTGATATCCGCTGGCACATTGGACGTGGAGAAATTTTTAGTTAATGATTTAAGATATTTCAAATTGCGTTTGAGATATGACTAGATATGTGCCCCAACATCAATCAACCTATGCTTTTCTTCCAAATTCCTACCCCAAACTTATAACATAACCCAACCTAACAACCCCAAAACTGCCTGTCGATATCAGCGAGGCGCATCAGCAAAAAGTTATTGCACTAAACACGCATTATCTCGATACACTTTAAAAGTGTAAACAACTTCGGCATTTGCAAAAGGCAAACGGCTATTGATTCTCTTATAACCTTACTACCTTAGTATTCAAATTGGAGGTAAAGCAATATATACCGCACGTGGCCTTGCAGCGATATGTTATGAACATATCTACTGTAAACGTTGTACTACCTGAAGGAATTACCGATGTGGCAACGCCTTATCCGCCTACTCCCTTTCAATCGTTAATCTTCTATTGCAATAATCCTGTTTCCATGGGCAGGTTTGGTGATGATGGTTTTGATAAGCAACCGCTTACTGTATTGGTTGGGCCTCAGTATTCGCGCGTGAATGTGAAAGTTCATCATCAGCTAAGAGCCATACGGGTAGATTTTCTGCCGGGAGGCTTGTTTCATTTGTTGGGCATTCCTATGCATGAATTGTTTGATGAAGGATTTGATGCGCTCGATTTCTTTGGAGCAGAAATGCGAGTAATCAACGAACAATTTCAAAACGTTTCCAACCTGGAGCTTGGTAAAAACATAGTGGAAAAATTTCTTTTAACCCGTATAACAAATCCTAAGGAAATTTTGCCATTCGATTCCGCTATGCTTATGCTACTAAACTGCAACGGTACTATGGCTATTGAAAAGACAGCCGCTTTCTCCTGCCTCAGTCTGAAACAATTTGAAAGAAAGTGCAAAGAAAGAATCGGGATGACTCCCAAAATGTATGCCCGCATCTTAAAGTTTTCCAAAGCATACCGGCTGCATGAAGCTTCTCCACAACTAAGTTGGATAAACATTGCCTACCAGGCCGGTTATTACGACCAAATGCACATGATTCGGGACTTTAAAATTTTTGCCGGAGTAAATCCTTCGGTTATTGAACAACAACTCCTGTCCACACCGTTGCGCATGCAAAAAGATTTGCGCGGCTAAGATGTCGATTTTTTACTATGCTGGTGGCGACTGTACGAAATACTTTCGTTGAAAAAAAATCATGACACAACCTAATCATTTCTTGCATTTGCTGCTTGAGAAAGCACCGCGCATCACATTTGCTCTAATGCTAATTTGTTATGCTTCGTTTTCGCAGGATAACAAAACCGAACCTCACACACTCGAGGAGTTAAAAGGCTTTACCCAAACTTATTATTACAGTACCGGCCATGAAGTTCGGGCAAAAAATATTGCTGTGTTTATGGAACATGTCGGTAACTATTTTCAACGGGAGCTACAGTTTACACCCAAGGCAACTCTTTACATACTTGCACCGCAGCACTGGAAGGATATTGCGGCCAAACCGTTGCTCGATGTGTATGGGTTTCCACATAATATCGATAAGGGGCGACTGGCTATTGCCGCAGAAGACAATGATTTTTGGCGCAGTTTCTTACCCCCTGTGGACAATCTTCCGGCCCCATTGGCAGCACAGGTTTCAAAAGCTTATGGAAAACCAGATGGCACGTACAGCATGATGCCTTTCTTTGATTTGCTTGCGCTTCATGAAATGGGGCACTCGTACACCGCACAAGCTGGGCTCAAAATGCATCGCCACTGGATGGGGGAATTATTTGTTAATATCATGTTGCATACCTACGTGGCCGAAAAACAACCAGAGCTTTTACCCGCACTGGAAACTTTTCCGAATATAGTAGTGGGTGGAGGGACTTCCGAATACAAATTTACCAGCCTGCAGGATTTTGAGAGACTGTACTCCACATTGGGTATGGGTCCAAAAAATTATGGTTGGTACCAATGCAAACTGCATTCGGCAGCTAAAGATATTCACAATGCCGGAGGTAAAGAGGTATTGGTAAGCTTATGGAAGGCCTTAACTAAACATCAGGAAAAAATGACCGATGAAGAATTTATAACAATGTTAAAAAATGATGTGCATTCTTCCGTAGCTGATGAGTATCTGAAATGGGATAAACCAGATTGATCTAATGATGTTTTCGATTATTAATTCTGTATTGTCTCAGAGGAGAAAATAACCTTTGAAGGCAAACAAAACTTGCACATATTTAGGGGAGCTGGTGCAGTTTCCTAAATGAAGACTCTCATACTAATTGGACTTATATTCTTGATATTCTCTTGTGGTGAAAAACAAACACAACCAACAGCGCAAGCTGACTCTTTAAAACAATCAGTTACTGAATTTGGTAAGGCGGACAATACTGCTGGAAACGATTGCCATGAATGGCTGACCGACTCAACATTATCTACTGGTGCCTTTGTACGATATGCGAGGCAGAATGGGAAAGTGAAAATTGAATGGGGAACTAAAAACTTCAAAAGGACATTGAAGCATGATTACGATTGTGCCACAGCTCCATTCTGGATACCAATCATCGCATGGACCACAACAAATCATATCGGACTTAATTATAGTTGTGGGTCACCGTGCTGGGGAACAATTATTCTACCCATAAATACTATAGATTCTGTTATCAAAAGAATGTACGACTTTGATAAGGAGTTAGACAGGAATTTGATTGCATACCTTGATGGTGAAAACTACGATAAACTTACAATTGAAAACTGGGTTACTGGGCAGAAACAAGTAGTGGAGAAAAAAATAAATTGTGAGTCCATGTTTTGGGGCTACTGTATTGACTCATTACGAATTGTTAACGATAAACTGTACATCAGATGGGATGAGTCTGCCGGACAAAAGCCAGTAAAAAAGAAGATTGATGTAATAAGATTGGATATTTGAATGGCAAAAAACCACAAACTGAAATAAACAAAAATGAGAAAAGTAATTGCCGCCTTTAATATGACACTTGATGGTGTTTGCGATCATACAGCAGGAATTGCTGACGAAGGGCTACATCAACATTATGCTGATCTGTTAAATAATGCAGGAGTTGTTTTATACGGACGCACAACTTACCAGCTTATGCAGTTTTGGCAAACACTCTTGCAAAATCCTTCTGGCGAGAAATCAATGGACGACTTTGCCATTTCAATAGACAACGTTCAAAAGCTTGTTTTTTCTACTACCTTAAAAGATACCGGATGGAACACCGCGAACCTTGCAAAAAGATCGCTTGACGAAGAAATTCTGGAGCTTAAACAACAACCGGGAAAGGATATTCTTATTGGAAGCCGGAGCTTAATCATTCAACTTTTAAACAGTAACTCGGTTGACGAATTTCAAATTTGTGTTCATCCGGTTATAGAAGGAAAGGGAATGCAGTTGTTCGACCAGATTAAAGACCGAATTTTATTGAAACTCATCAAAACAAAATCACTCAATTCAGGCTCAACCGTGTTTTATTATGAACCGGTAAGGAAAGCAACGCGAGGTTAAATTTGATTGGTTTGGCTTTGATGTTGACGGTGAAGAAACCATCAATTATTCTCGAAAAAAATATTTCCTATTCTTATTGAAATCCTTCAATGCAAGTGAAAACGGATCTGAACTGAAATCAATATTCAAGAAGCATCTTGGTGGAACCTCTGGAATAACTAAAATCTCTTTTTCTTTTGTTTCAACTTTATACAATCCGATAATAGTAAAATCTATTGACCTTATCTCTTGCCATTTAATTAAATCGTTATCGATCAATAAGCCAGCACCCTTTATTTCAACATCTTTCATCTTTGGATATATCTTTATCCAAACCAAAAAAGGGTGTTATAGACATAAAAATTAAGTATATCACTGCAGAGACAAAATGTGAATCATCCCCCTCGTACAAAAATCCAATTAACATTATGAAGTGCAATAGTGATATAGCCAGCGGTGCATACCGATAAAATAATCCGATCGAAAAACTGCTGCTCATTTGTCTTTAAATTACTTTTTATCACAGCCATTGTCGGAGTTCTTCTTCGACAAGCTAAAGTAACTCCTCTCTTCTTTTAACCCATCTTTATCGGCATCTCCCTATACCTCTTCCCCGTTGCGGCAAAAATAGCGTTGGCTAATGCCGGGGCTACAGGTGGCACGGGCGGTTCGCCCACACCAGTTGGTTTTTCATCGCTCTCTACCAAATGTACTTGCAATATTTTGGGTGCATCTGCCATGCGGGCTACACCATACTTATCGAAATTGGTTTGCATGCTGGCGCCATCTTTAAACGAGATGCTGCCTTTTAATGCTCCGCTTAGCGAGAATATAAAGCCACCTTCAAACTGATTGATAACCGAATTAATGTTGACAACCTGGCCGCAATCCACTGCATAGTGTGCCGCTTCAATAGTAAGTTTACCGGCATCATCAACGGCTACATGTACTGCGCAAGCCACATACGTTAAAAAACTTTTGTGCGCACAAATGCCCATACCCTGTCCTTTCGGAAGTTGTTTTCCCCATCCGGATTTTTCCGCCACCAGTTCAATCACCTTGCGCAAACGCGCTGTCTCCCACGGAAATTTATCCAACGGCTCGCCATAGTTTTCAAAACCGGTACTGTATTCGTTAAACGGAATGCTTCTGTCTGGCCCGAGGAGTTCCAATAAATTCTTTACCGGATCAACTCCACGTTGCGTTGCAATTTCATCCAGCATACTGCCTACCGCAAAGGCATGTTGAATGTTACTCACCGATCGCAACCAACCAATGCGGGTTTTTGCAGGAGCTTCAATCGCTTCAATGGAAACATTGGGAATGTTGTACGGAAAATCAATTGCACCCAAACCTAACTCGCCTGTGCTGGGCGAAATTTCTTTTGTAGTGGTGGTGCCTCCAATGGGTGGAAACGCACTGCGGTGATTCCAACCCGTTACGTTGTTCTCTTTATCAAATGCTACGCGAATGTGCTGCACACTGCAGGCGTGATAAAAGTCGTGCGTTAAATCATCTTCACGCGTCCACGTAACTTTTATTGGTGTACCCGGAATTTCTTTGGCGATCATGGCAGCCTCCACTGCGAAATCTGGTTTTGATTTGCGGCCAAATGCTCCGCCCAATAGCGTAACATTGATGGTTACATTGGCAGCATCAATACTTAAGTTGGCGGCCACGCTATCGCGAATCCATTGTGGCGATTGCACGGGTGCCCACATTTCTATCTTTCCATCGGTAAATAAAGCGGTAGCATTGGGTGGCTCCATGGGCGCATGCGATAAATGCTGTGTAGTAAAAGTAGATTCCAATACATGACCTGCTTTTTTAATCGCATCATCTATTGAGCCATTCGCTCTGCGCACATCGCCTTTCTTTTTTACTTTCTTCGTTAAATCCAGAAGGTACTCATCCGAATTGTAGTCGAGGTTAACACCATAATCCCACTCTACCTCTAATGCTTTGCGCGCGGTTATTGCAGCCCAGGTAGAATCGGCTACTACCACTACACCGCCTTGCGGAGCATCAAAGCCTGCCGGAAAACCGGAAGCTTTCA
>Ga0075163_10000413_pt1 | contig 54414 bp, 40 predicted proteins | sample JI1023141ADNA_FD_71478 | JGI IMG/M metagenome (GOLD analysis project Ga0075163, IMG submission 71478) | Wastewater effluent complex algal communities from Wisconsin, to seasonally profile nutrient transformation and Carbon sequestration -... | ecosystem: Engineered > WWTP > Effluent > Algae... | reverse complement strand
TTTAGCTGAAGATTACCCTGAGTATCGTAAAGGGATAAGAGATCTTTTGGAGGAATCTCACATTACCGTCCTCGCTGAAGCGGGCAACGGCAAAGAACTGTTTGAGTGTTTAGAAACTTACATGCCAGATATTATTTTGTTAGACCTTAGGATGCCGGATATGGATGGCAATGCCACCATGGCCATTCTCTGTGAGAAGTATCCAAAAATAAAAGTTATAATATTGAGTTCTTTCGGTGACCAAATGTTAATTGATGATTATCGTGAAAGAGGTGCTTGTGGTTACATAATAAAGGGACAGGTTCATGACGAGCAGTTAGTAAAGATAGTCAGGAAAGTTTATAGCGGCTCAATCCACTTTATGAGAAACAATGACAAGCCGCCGGTGAAACTTTCTGAACGTCAAAAAGACATCGTTTATTTTCAAACAAATGTAACAACAAACAAAGAAGAAATCGGAGAGAAGATTGGAATGACAGGTAATGGTGTTGGTAAGCAGGAAAAGAGGATTATGCAGAAATTCGGTGTTTCAAATATCCCGGCATATTTTGAATATATTTTTGAAGCTGGATTAAAATTTCTTCGCCGACCGCCACAAAAGTAGATCGAGACTAATCCCGTAACTCTTTCCAAATATTTAAGCTAATATATTTTGTGGTAGGTCTAAAAATCAGTCTATTTTATCTTATAAAAATCTAATTACGGCATTTAATCTTTCAAAATTCTGGGCCAAATTGACCTAAAAATTCATTAATTTGGCAATAGTTAACAAATAAATAATTATTAATCCACTAAACAATTTACTATGAATTTTACAGGAAATGAACTACATGATATTACATTGAGTGAAGCAAGCGCTATGACTAAACGCTTCAGAGATACTGTTACATCAGGCCAAACCATAGCACACTACTTCGGAGCTGAAGCCATAAACCAAATCTTAGATCAAACTGGTGCGGTTGGTATACGGATATACTATGGCTTAAATGAGAATAATCAAAAGCAACTAATTATAACAGGTGTTGGGTCAGACGGAAATGATTTGTATCTGGGGAAACTAGCCGAAAGATCGGTAACCTGTCCGATTGATTGCAGTAGTGCGAATCCACTCAACACAACGCCAACCTCATAGCGACCATGTCGGAATTTTATATTACAATAATGTATCTGTCCGGGTACAGTATTTTAATTCCGATAGTTGCTGGAATAAAGAAATTTAAGACTTTTAGTCTAGGGCAGAAGGTTTTATTTTATTATTTGATAATTGCTGCTTTTACCGAAATTGCTAGTCTAATTCTGAGGACTAATAGTGAGAGAATACTGCACGTTATTCAAAATGCTTTTACTCTTTTGGAGTGTTGGTTTGTTTTTTTATTGTTTTATATTGAAATAAAGGTAAGAATAGTGCGAATTTTTATTTTGTTTGCAGTATTTTTATGTCTATTAACTTTTATTGCTAGTTTTTATAGTTTAAACTCTCTCTTTTTTAGGAACGATTTAACAACAAGTATTGAATCCATTTTTATTGTAATTCTCTGTATAATTTTCTTTTTTAATAAAATTATGTCAGACTTGAAAACTCCTTCATTATCGGAATACCCTTTCTTTTGGATCGCCTGTGGACTCTCGATTTATTTTGCTACTGCATTGGTAATATTTGTAAAAAATTCTTACTTAGTTGAACATGAGGAAGAGTTTAGGTTTTATCATACCGTTCAGCGAATAATCAATTTGCTGTCAAATATTTGTTTTACAATGGCATTATGGCACAAGAAACAAGCATAAACCTATCAATGGCATTTATTTATTTCTCAATGCTAATGCTAGTTTTAGCGTTGCCAATACTATATTTTTTCTCCCGCACAAAAATCCTTGCCGCAGAAAAGGAAAAACAACTTGTTGCTTTTAAAGCTTCTCAGGAGGCTGAGGAAAAACAACGGGCAAATATTTCTGCAATATTACACGATCAAGTAATTGCAGAGTTGACTGTAATTGTGCAAAACTACGAACTCAGCATAAGAGCTTATGAACAGAATAAATTTAATATTGACGATTTACGGGAGGATAAATTAGTTGCGATAAAGAGTATTGAAAGTGTAAGAGAAGTAGCCCTAGAATTAATACCGCAAGAATTGTTGAGGTATGGCCTTGTCGCTGCACTTAATTCGCACTTAAAAAAACAGAAATTAGGGTTTTCAGCCTCGCTGGAAAATAGAAGTCGGTACCAGAACGAATTGCCATTTAACAAGTCAAAGGAAGTTAGTATATATAGATTATCATTGGAAATAATTACAAATCTTCGGAAACACGATAACGCCACTAAATTAAAAGTAGAAATGGAAAGTGCGCATGATTTATTGTGTATAAAATTTTTGCACGATGGACGTGGCATTAGCGATTCTGAAATATCGCAACTTGAAAAATCGGCAAACGGTCTTGGTTTAAAGTCAATTCAGTCAAGACTTATTACTTTGGAAGCAAGCATTAACTATGTCCAAAGCAAAGTTGGTTCAGCAATTATTGTTAAAATTCCCATAACATGATGAACAATATAAAAATAGCAATAGCTGAAGACCACAGTTTAGTGAGAAAGGGCTTTATAAAAATGCTTTCGGATTTCCCGGAAATCCAAATTATAGTTGAAGCCAAAGATGGGCAAGAACTATTATTACAAATAAAGAATAACCGTCCTGACGTTATTTTGTTAGATATAGAGATGCCGGTTCAAAACGGCCAAGAGGTTTTGCAAAAACTAAAGGAATTAGATTTAGGTATTAAAGTGATCGTTGTAAGTGCATTTACTAACGATTCTGAAATTATTGCGAATGTAAGACTCGGAGCTTCTAGTTTTTTAACAAAGCACACTGATATTAATACCCTTATTCGCGCAATACATAACGTTCTTGAAGAAGGGTTTTACTTCGATGTTGAAACTTTAGAGTTACTTGATAAAAATGGAATGTCACCTTTGGGCGCATTCAAAAAACTCAATCAAAAAGAGTTGAGGATTCTAAAATTGCTGTGCGAAGCTAAATCTGCGGAGGAAATTGCATTTGAAATCGGGATTACAAGTAGCACTGTTCGCTGGTATAAACATCAGATTTGGCAGAAAACTAATACAAATAATATGGAGGGTTTGTTAGATTATGCTGTTAAACACAGGTACATTGAAAAATTATAAAGTAATCGTTGAGAATTAAATAAAATTGGGGAAAACACAATTCCACCCAACCTCAAAAGCTTTCTTACCCAATTGGTTCGTTGTTCAATTCACACAACTACAACACTGAAGGGTAAAGCCAACAATGGATATTGTCGATAAGAACTCTCTGTCCAAATGAGCCACAATGCTACCAGCACCAACATGAAAATGCCACGTACCAACAGAAATTTACAATTTACAATTTTGCGCAAATATTCCTATCCAGCAGTTGAATTACTTGGCCTTTAGATCGTATTATTAAAGTCCAGGTCAATTCCATCGATATCGTCAGACTTTTTTTGATTTTTAGGATTATCCGGCTTGGTTTTATTTTTCTGATATACCTCAAACACATTAAATTCCATACCCTTTTCTTTAAACCTGTTTTTTGTAGTACAGGCAATTCCATTCATTACTTTCACGGCAATATCGCTATCATGCACAATTTGATAAGAACCACGTATCTTACCGTCTTTGGTACTCTGGCAAATGGCAATAATCCCTGACTGCTTAAATTTTAACCGGATTGCTTTCATGGTATCTATATCAATTTCCATATTATTCAGACTGTCAATAACAATAAAATGAAACTTATTCGGAATTTCAGTCAAAATCTCCTTTCCCGACCGAATATCTATCGCATATAAGCGGGGAACATTATCAGCCCCCAAATCTCTTATTTTTTGTTGAAATGTTGGTGCAAATCCCTCCTCGCCACTTATATAAAGTACATTTCCGAAATTTTCGGCAAGGTACTTGGCAAACTGTATCGAAAAATTAGTCTTACCCTCGCCACTCATGCCGTGTATCACACAATAGAAATTGGTTTGTGGCAATCCGAAAAAAGTATTCCACTTGCCTTTAAAATTCAATAACTGAAACTTCATGTCAGCCACTTTTTTCATTGAACTGATCTTCGAGGTTTCAAGGGTCGTTTCCTTTGGAACCGTTTCCGTTTTTTTAGGAAAAATTTTGCCCAATGTAATATTTGATTTTTCTTTTTTCGGTTCAAATGACCCAAAGAGGCTTTTAAACATAACGGTTAGTTTTTCGGAGTGAGGTTGCCCCAAATTTTGTCCGGCATTTTGCGCCAAACCAGTATTTGCGGTTTTCTTTTGACTCCAAAGGGTGTAGGCCGGATTAATTACTTTTTCCGTTTTTTCATGTTGGGCAGGATAATTAGAAAGTTCTGAAAGAATGGACTTTTCCCACGATCCCATAGTTACTAATTTATTTTTACCCATTTCCATGATTCCGTCAATCCGTTTATCGTAGTAATCGTATTCTTTTTTTAAATTCACATATTGTGTAAAATCTTTTTCCAGTCCTTTAAGGTATTTATGATAATTCTGTTTTTTTAATATTTCCAACTTAGCCATATATCCCTTTAAACGCTCAATCACATCCCGGCATTTTTTTAACCGGGAACTGCACTCCAAATAATTCGGGTTGTCAATTTTTACGGTTTTTAAAATGTATTGTTCCGGTGCTGGCTTTGAGTGTTGATTCACAGTGGAGGAAAAACTGTTCGTTCCGTTTTGTTTCAAGTCCGCCTTTTCAGTTCCGAAATCGCTATCAGCCTCTTTGGAGGCTTTCTCATCCTCCATGAAAACATTCTCAAACGGGATTAAGTCCTCCATATCTACTGTTCTTAACTTCGTTTTACCCTCCGTTGTTTGTGAGGGCTGGTTGGTTGGATCAGCGGACTGACCGATGTCACCTGACTGACCATTCGTAGGTAAGCCGTTTACCCCTTCCGTAGTTTTGATTTGACCCTTACTACGAAGTTCAAAATATTTTGACTTACAGGAATTTGAACAATACTTGGCATCGCTCCTTTTTCCTACAAAGGGTTCTCCACATAACAAACAATTATTTTTCATCTGGCTTTCTCCTAACAGTTTAACATCTATCCGTTAATTATTCACCTTCAATTAGCAGTTTCTTTAACCGTCAAAAAGCGGCGTAAATACGTCGGATAAAACGTTTAGATGCAGTCACGGACTGCATCTAAACGTTATTAGATTTAAAGCAACTTTGCTTTCGGTTTAGTCTTCCTCATCTGGATCATCGTCCTGTTCATCTTCCAGATCTTCCTTCAATTCCTCCAAAAACTCTTCGAGTTCATCTACCAGCTTACTCTCGCTCTTTTCGTAGGATACCTCGATTTCGATCTCCTCATCTTCGGTTTTACCAACAATGGAATTTTCTAACTCCAGTTCAATTAGTTTTTCGGTGAAGTCGCCAATAACCTCTTGGGGAACTTCAAAACTCATCTTTCTCATACTTTGCTTTTTTTAATTGTTATTATTTATTTCTTTACTTGGTTTTACTGTCTCGTAAGGCGGAGTAAGTCGTTTTTCGCTTTACACTTATCCGTTTCTTACTATCTGCTGGCTGAGTTATTTTTAACTAAGTGGCAATTATTCGTCTGTGCTTCAGGTTCTTCATAAAATGAAGGACTTCCGCTTTTTTAAACAATAGCTTGCGCCCCATTCTGTAAAACGGCATACCTAATTTTTTATAATTATGTATGCTTACCTTTGAGCATCGGAGAAATGCTGCCAGTTCCATGATATTGAACATCTCCTCTTTGGTGTCCTTATCATCTTCGCCCCGGTTATTTTCCCCTTGTTTTCCACTTATCGCCTCGTCTATCAGCTTTCTGGTTAATGCTATATACTCCTCAACTGTGAGTGCATATAGCGGCTTTTGTTCCTGTTTCATACTGTTTTTCTCTAGTTCTTTGACTGCGATTAAAAACGCTTCGTTCTTAACCCATTATCTTCTCTCTATTTTAACAACTCATTGCCCACCTCCTTTCCTTGTTTATTTTTCATCCAGTCGGATAATTCCTGCCTTGAAAAATGCAGTGTTTTACCCTTCTTATGAAAAGGTATTTTTTTATTGCTTGTATAATCGTACAAGGTTGTAACAGGTATTTTTAGGTAATCGCTGGCCTGAGTCACGTTTAAAAAGTCATCCTGTTGCTGATGTTCTTTTAAGCTATTTGTAACGATTTCGCTGATTATACTTTTTAAGTCTTCCACGTTAATTTTGTCTATGATTAGTCGTTTCATATCGTTGCTTTTATTTTGTTCGCCAAAAAACGGCCCATAATACTAAGTTACGACACGAAAAAGGGGGCGGGATACCCCGACCGATCCCCCGATTTTAGGATTGCTTGGTATTAAAGGGCTGGGAGGGGTGTTAAAAAAAGATAACCCTAAACAAACACTCGGCTGTCTAGGGTTATTTTGATACTTTCAGAGAAACTAAGAAAGGTCTATGTGCGTTTAATGGATTTGATTTCTTTCTCGATCAGGTCAATGGCCGCTGTATGGCGGATCAATTGAAATTGCTCTTTGACAAACTCAAGGTCTTTTAATAAATAGGCATCTTCTTTGATGTAGGGTATTTTTTTTAGTTGCTTGTACACCTCCGAGTTGTCAATGTTATCGTTGGGATAATTAAACAAAAAGTGTGCGAACTGGGCAAGATTCCGATTGGAAACCGTGGTTCGGTTAATGCCTGCCGATTGGGTCAGGTAATAGAATAAAAGTAGCTGGCGGCTGCGGGTATAATCCGGGTGTTTGGATTTTTGTCCGGCCTGCGCATCCAGCTCCGGTAAATCCGTTAAGTTTTCAGGGCTTGTGTTCACAGGTACTAAATATAATCTCTCTAACCAGATACCAAGGAAATTATTTATGCAGTTGATATAAATGTCGTACTCCTCGTTGTTTAAGACCGGCTCATCAATTTTAAGTTTTTGAAGGAGCTGGAGTTTATTAAACTCATCTTTGGCAAAATAATGCTTGAGGCTGGTGCGAACAAAAGGGATCATTTTATCCCTGAATTTGCTTAGTAATTTAGTCCTTAAAAACTCTTCCTCATCAAAATAAACGGCGTCAAAAAGATCGTTAGCTGGCATGGCGTTATAAATCCCAAGTAGGTATTCCTTCAGATTTTCGGCTAAATAAATAAGATCATCCGTTTTTTTGAAGGGTTGGATGCTTTCTTTAAGGTCGGTTAAAAAGTGTTTTAGTAAAGTATCTATGAGTTTTCCTCTGGGTTCCATAAAAATATAATGCCACGGGGGCTAAAAATTACAGGATGAATTTAGCGTTTGTTTCGGAATTTTAAACGTCTAAATAAACGTTTATCTGACGGATAATAGACGTCTTAGACGTCTATTATCCGTCAGAATATCCGTCAGATGCAGTCGGAACAAGGGTTTAGACGTTTATTGAAGGTTAAGCGCTTTTCCTGATCTTTTTTGGTTTTGCTAACTGATCTGGGGTCAACGCTGCCCCAAATACTTTTGTCATTTCATCTGTTTTTAACTCATCGACCACCTTATAATACCGCTTTGCGGTTTTAAAATCTTTATTCCCGGTGATGGACATGGCCGTTAATAAACTCCCGCCCTTTGCCAAAAAATTGGTCATAAACGTTTTTTTGCTCATGTGAAAGGTAACAACCTCGTTTAGAGGAAGGGTCTGCTGAATTCGCTTTGCCCCCTGAAAGTGGGTTATTTGAACTTTCCTTTTTATTTTAACCAAAGTAAAAAGTTCCTTTAAGTACTCATTTGTTTTAGGCTCCGAAATAACAGGAAGTAGTTTTAAGAGCTTTTTATGAGCGTACTTATTTATGATCTCCTGTGTGAAAGGGTTTAAGGGAATGGTGTTATTCTGGTTGGTTTTTATCACCCGGTACCGGATCATGTTTTTATGAATATTCTCCTTTTCAAGGCTGCAAATGTCCGAAAATCGCATTCCGGTAAAGCATCCAAAGCAAAAAACATCCCTGACCTGCTCAAGCCTTACATTCGTTCCTAAATTAAAATTATATAACTGCATTAACTCCTCATAAGTCAAAAACAGAATTTCGACATCCTCCGTTAGCCGTTTAAAGGATTTTTTACGAAAATCATAATGTGTGTTGTACCCCCTATCGCTTGCCCAATTTAGAAACGCTTTTAAGTCTTTTATGAGTTTACCCGTATATGCATTTTTTACGTTCCTTTCAGCGAAACAATATTCCAGAAATTTATCATAGAAGTTCTGGTCAATTTTTTTAAATTCCATCTTGAAACCAGTGTCTTTTTCAAAATCCAAAAAGTAGTTATAAGAACAGGTAATCGCCCTCATGGTTCCTTTGGTTTTTATTATTTTGGAACTTTCCAAATATTCGTTAAAAAAGGCAAAAAAACCTTTCTTATCCCTTGACTGTGAAATAACAGGTTTGCCTTTTAAAACCTGCCTTAGATCTTCGATCGTTATTTCTGTATTAAGAATTTTGGCTTTTGCTACCTCATCTTCGACCTTGGTTTTTAGTTTGGCTAACTCCTGGTTTATATCTGAAGCGTCACTACCCCCTTTAATCACCCTCATGTTTTTTTCATCCCATCTGGCAGCATCCACCCGATACCCGGTAAAGTATTGAAGTCGTGACCCCCCTATGCTGTAAAAAAGTAAAATGGGAACATTTAAATCAATGATCTCTCCCGTGTCCTTGTTTTTACGTTTTTCGAGGTAGAATTTAGCTTCTGTTTTCATAAATGTGGGAATTAGTTACATACTAATTTACATACAATTTGGGGTTTATCCTAATTAATTCTTGTGTAGTCTATTTTATATCAAATACCCATAAATACCAGTAAAATATGGCATTACATGGCATATTGATAAAATAAATTAATTTTGTTTAAGATTGCAAATAAATCCCAGCGGGATCACAGAACAGAGCAAGCGTGAACAGCGAAAGCGACACACTACCTTGCTCTGTTTTTTATTTACTACCACCCATAAACCCCAAAAACTTACCTTTTCCATGGGATATGTATGGGACATGTATGAAACATGTATGGAATATCCTCCCTTTATCTAAGGAGTATCACCGAAGTATCTCCGAGGTATCACCGGAGCATCGTGCCTGAGCGAGCTGTTTTACTAACCCCCATCTTTTAGAAAACGGAACGGATCTGAAGTCGGTCCAGGAATTGTTAGAACATGGCCGAAGCCACACCACCAAAATATATATGCATGTTAGTGCCAAAGGCGGGCAACAAATAATAAGCCCCTTTGATGAGCTGTTATTTTTGCATATTTTTATTAGAAAATGAGACCCATAAAAATGAGACCTATACAGCAGAAATGTGTTGTATAGGTCTCACAGAGTGGGTCCTATAAGTAAGTTAGCAGCAATTTAAAGGACGACAATGTCAAGACTTCAAATATTAATTTTAATCCAACTAATCACAGGTAAGTTTCTTGGACAAAATCTTGATTCCTTGCACAAAGAGCTGCAGAATACGGTTATCAGCGACATATCAGCCGTTAAAAAAATAGCCGACAATTTGTTTAAGTATGATCCATATGATGAAAAAGCTGTTTACTATTTAGCCGAATCATTTAAGTCCGCTAATAAAAATGACTCTGTCGTTGCGCTTTTCGATAGACTTAAAAAAATAGACTCGACAAATCCGCAGCCCTATATATTTGAGTCATTATATAAATTTGGCAGAATATCCCTTTCTGACACGAGTGGACTTGCTCCGTTGAAAACTGCTTACCGATTAAATCCGAAAATTTCAAAAACAAATCGTTTGTTAGGCACAGACTACTACGATCTTTTTCATAAGTCATTCATTAAGGCCAAAGACGCGACAACTCGTTTTTATGCACAGGAAAGCAAAAAATATTTAGTTCAGCTTTGTGATATAGATATCGACTCCCGCTTTTTATATAAATATACAATTACACAGCTTTCAAACTATTTAAACGACCCAAGCTATATAGATGTTTTAAACAATTCTAAAACGTCAACAAAATATAAGTTTGAAGAAATTTCTGCAACTACTTCTTACTTCCCTTACACCTGCTTAACGACTTTGAATGAAGGTTGGGAAAAAAATTATAAAATAGATGTTCTTCATAAATCGTCAATGGCTGCATTTAGATCGCGTTGGTACTCGAGTAAACTCTATGACATGAAAGAACCTATAGTTTATAATCAACCAGAGAAAACTATTTACCGTTTTGTTTGGTTACGTAGTTTTCACAAACCCATTGTTATACGGTTGGAAAAGATTGACGGTAAAATTCAGCTAACTTGGAAAATGTCTGGAGGTGCAGGAGGATATGCAACTGGCGACCTCATAGTCAATAAAAGCAAAATCATTTCCGAATCAGAGTGGGAGGAGTTTAAATTACTGCTGACAAAAACTAAATACTGGGAAATGAATCCACAAGAAGAGTCTTCCGGAAATGATGGTGCACAGTGGATAATCGAAGGTTTACAAAACAATAAATATCATCTCGTTGACAGGTGGTCGACTGACAAAGAAACAGACTTTCAAAAATGTGCTCTATACCTTCTTAAACTCACAGACTTGGAAATACCAAAAAAAGACATTTATTAAAACTGCTGCTAACCGCAAGCTAAGCACAAGGCGGGCGGACTTGGTCATCGTTCGGGCAATTCAAGGCGCGCTGAAGCGCAAAATAATTTTCATTTGCCCTCACTAATAAAGTTTAGTATCTTTAAATAACCTTTTGTCGGTATAGACAGGTGATGTTTCATAAACCGCCCTGTGCCTAGCTGCCAAACGTTATAAGTAATGCGCCCAAATTGACGACTAAACATTTCGGCCTGACAAGAACAGTAGCATTCCGGCTGACAAATTTTCGTTCATCTCGTATCGACATCCCGGCCCGACAAGTACAATAACATTTCGGTGGACAGCATTCCGGCCTTTGCATCTCGGTAACGTTTTTGAGTTTTTGTTTTCCTCCCCTCTTTCGGGCTTGACAAAGCCCGTTTTGGCTATCGCGCCATTTAACTCATTTGCAAAAGCTACCACCCGTTTTGATTGTTTTTAAAATGCGGGTGGTTACTCCCGTATCGCGTTTTGCAAATCAGTTAAATCCCTACCGCACTTTTTGGCTTTTTCAAAGCCAGTTGGCTATTCTAATTTAGCACATTTGTTTTGCGAAATACAGGCAAAACAAATAAGCTAAATTCCAGCCGCACGAAAAATAGGTGTGCTTTCAGCACTTCTTTGCGCATCTCCCTCCGGTCGGTCAGAAGCGCAAGCCTGCGGCAGCACGGCTTGTAAGGTTGTAGCTTTACTGTATTATACATACAAGGCGTATTCAAATTAATTTCCGTATTTTAACCTCTTCTATTACCTTTGCACCCAACACAATGATTGACAAAAAGAGCCTCTCTGAAAGGGACATATGCACAAAGTTTATCACTCCAGCGATTGAAAAATCGGGGTGGAATACACTGACGCAAATGTTAGAAGAAGTTTCTTTTACTGATGGAAAAATTTATGTGCAAGGAAAATTAACTGCACGAGGAAAGCAAAAACGGGCAGACTATATTCTATATTACAAACCCAACATTCCAATTGCGATAATTGAAGCTAAAGACAATAATCACTCTGTAAGGGCAGGAATCCAACAAGCTTTAAGTTACGCTCAAATATTAGACATCCCTTGTGTTTTCAGTAGTAATGGTGACGGCTTTCTTTTTCATGATAGAACTGCAGCCGATGGCAATATAGAAACAGAAATTAGTATTGATAAATTCCCTTCACCCGAAGAACTTTGGGAGAAATACAAAAAATATAAAGGTATCGTAACGCCAGCCGCTGAAAAAATAGCCTCACAAGATTATTTTTATGATGGCTCCGGTAAAAAAGCAAGATACTATCAGCAAATCGCGATTAATCGAACCGTTGAAGCAATTGCAAACGGACAACAACGCATACTGTTAGTAATGGCAACGGGCACAGGTAAAACATTTACTGCCTTTCAAATTGCACATCGTTTATGGAAAGCAGGCTGCAAAAAAAGAATTTTGTTTTTAGCAGATAGAACAGCATTAATTGATCAAACTCGAAGAAACGATTTTAAACACTTTAAGGATAAAATGACTGTTATCCGTAAAAAGGTAGTTCAAACTAAAGACGGAAAAGAAGAGCTTGTCGCAGTTAAAAAAAGAGGAATTGACTCTTCGGATAAAGCCTATGAAGTATTTTTAGGCTTATATCAAGGATTAAGTAATAACGAACCTGGCATCGAAGATGCGTATAAAGATTTTTCACCAGACTTTTTTGATTTAATTATAATTGATGAGTGTCACAGAGGTAGTGCAAAAGAAGATAGCGCGTGGCGTGAAATCCTTACTTATTTTAATAAGGCCACACATATTGGTTTAACTGCTACGCCAAGAGAAACAAAAGAAATAAGTAACACGGAATATTTTGGAACTCCTATTTATACTTATTCTTTAAAGCAAGGTATTGACGATGGCTTTCTTGCTCCCTACCGTGTTGTTAGAATAAGTTTAAATGTGGACGCTGAAGGTTGGCGGCCAGATAAAGGGAAAACTGATAAAAATGGCGACGAAGTTGAAGACCGTATTTACAATAGAAAAGATTTTGACCGCAATTTAGTAATTGATGAGCGTACAGAATTAGTGGCGAAAAAACTTACCGAATTTTTAAAGGGGTATGATCGCTTCGCTAAAACAATTGTTTTTTGTGTGGACATTGATCATGCCGAACGCATGCGTTCGGCCTTAGCTAAATTAAATGCCGATTTAGTTGCTGAAAATAACAAATACGTGATGCAAATCACTGGCGACAATGAAGAAGGTAAAAGAGAACTGGACAATTTCACTAATCCCGAAGAAAAATATCCTGTTATTGCAACCACATCTGAATTAATGACAACTGGTGTTGACGCACAGACTTGTAAAGTAATTGTATTGGATGCAAACATCAATTCAATGACAAAGTTCAAACAAATTATCGGACGAGGTACTCGAATAAACGAGGAATTCGGGAAACTTTATTTTACAATTTTAGATTTTAGGAACGCAACCGATTTGTTTGCTGATAAAGATTTCGATGGTGATCCTATAAGGGTTAAACCTGTTACACAGGATGAAGATTTATCTTTAGTAGTAATTGAAGAAGAAGAAAACACGATAACAGTTTTAGACGAAGTTACTGGTGAAGAAATAAAATTTGAAAAAGTAAACATTCGTTATCCAAATGGCTCCCCTCTTGCTGGCACTTGGGTAGTTAAAGACCCGAAAGGAAAAAAGGAAAAAGTATATGTAAACGGTGTTAATGTCTCAGTTTTAATAAGTCGCGAAATGTATTTTGATCAACACGGCAAACCAATTACAACAAGCCTGAAAGATCATACTAAAGAAATTATCAAGGAAAAATTTGCATCGTTAGATGACTTCTTAAATAAATGGAATACAGCGGACCGTAAGGAAGCAATTGTCAGTGAATTGTTAGAGCAAGGTGTTATGGTTGAAGCACTATTAGATGCGGTAAATCAAGAAGTGGATCTCTTTGATTTGATTTGTCACGTTGCTTTTGACCAACCACCTTTAACACGGAAAGAAAGAGCAAACAATGTGAAGAAGCGGAACTACTTTACAAAGTATGGTGTTCAGGCAAAAAAAGTATTAGAAGCTTTATTAGATAAATACGCTGATGAAGGAATTACAAATATCGAAAGCATAGAAGTGTTAAGAGTAAATCCTTTTGACGAATTTGGCTCACCAACAGAAATTATAAACGAATTTGGTAGCAAGGAAAAATATTTAGCAGCAGTTAGAGAATTGGAGAATGAATTATATAAAATTGCTTAGATGGCGGATATTTTTTTACATACATATAATAATGCTACAGACTCAACAAGTGCCTTAAATGCGGCTCATAAATACCGTTTCGCTAAAAAGAAAGGAATGGACACGGAATCTTATGAAAGAGCTTGGCAAACGGGGAAGGCAAAAGTTTTAAATAAATTAGTTGAAGGTATCAGAAATAATTTTGACACAACGGTAGCGTTTGCCTTTGCTATTGCACCTAGTACTACAAAAATATTTGTTAATGATATTGAAGCTGAAATCGCAAAAGCCTTTCCAAACGCTATCAATTTAAGTAATTGTTTTTCTAAGATTAATGGCTTTGATGCAGGTAAAACAACTGTGGTTATGACAGAAGAGCAATTAAGAAACTCCATCATTTTAAACAATGAGTGCTTCAACACCTTGATTTCCGAAGAACTTCAAACAATTCTATTAATAGATGATGTTTTCGCTTTAGGAAACACTTTTAAAGCAATGAGATTAGCAATTGAAGACTTGAATAATACGAAAACAATAATTACAGCAGCAATACTAAGAACTACATGAGTAACATAGGCGGTATAATAAAAAGTATTCAAACAATAATGTGGCAAGACACTGGTCTGAATGGAGATGCGCAACGAATCGAACAATTAGGTTGGATGCTCTTCTTGAAAATATTTTCTGATAAAGACAAAGAACTTGAATTACTAGATGATAAATACAAATCCCCAATACCAGATAAATTTCATTGGGTAAAAAAGAAAGGTAATTGGGCTGGTGATGATGAGGGAATGACAGGAGATGAATTATTAGAATTTGTTGATCGCAAGCTTTTTCCTGCCATGCGTCGCATAGATTTAAGTACGGGTAACCAACGCGCGATAATTGTACGCGAAGTATTTGAAGGGAATAATAATTATATGAAAAGTGGAATCAACATTCGTAAAGTGTTGAACAAGCTTAATGAAATTGATTTTAATATTGCGAGAGACCGCCACGCTTTTGGTGAATTATACGAGACGATATTAAAGGAATTACAAAGTGCAGGCAAAAGCGGTGAGTTTTATACCCCCAGAGCCATTACACAATTTATTACCGATATCATTAACCCACAATTAGGAGAAAAAATATTAGACCCGGCATGTGGCACCGGTGGTTATCTAACCTGCGCTATCGAACACCTAAAGAAACAGGTAAAGAACGTAAAAGAAAGAAAAAGCATTGAACAAAACATTGTTGGTTGGGAATATAAACCATTACCATATTTATTAGCTACAACCAATTTAATACTACATGATATAGAAGTGCCAAATATTAAGTTTGGTGATGCATTGGATCAACCATTAGGCGCTTTTACAGAAAAACATCGTGTAAATATAATATTAGCTAATCCTCCTTTTGGTGGGATAGTAGCTAATAATAACGAAAAAAACTTTCCTTTAACTTATCGTACTAAAGAAAGTGCTGACTTGTTTTTAATTCTAATGATTCATTTATTGAAGCAAGATGGTAGAGCCGGAATTGTTTTGCCAGATGGAAGCTTAACGGGCGACGGAGTTAAACAAAGAATAAGACAAAAACTTTTAGAGGATTGTAATTTGCATACCATAATTCGCTTACCAAATTCAGTTTTTCAACCCTATGCAACGGTTGCAACTAATTTATTGTTTTTTGAAAAGGGGAGGCCGACCAAAGATATTTGGTACTACGAACATAAAATGCCGGAAGATTATAAAGCTTATAATAAAACTAAACCAATAAAGATTGAGGAATTTGAACCGATAAAAAAATGGTGGAAAAAAAGAATTGAAAGTGATGTTAGTTGGAAAGTTAATATTAAAACTGTCATAGAAAGAGGTTATGACTTGGATATAAAAAACCCAACCAAAAAAGAGGAAGAACAAGTATACGGCAGTTCTGATTTAATAAAAAAGTTGGAGAAAAGTTTTGAAAAAAGCAACTTACTGCTAAACCATATTAAAGTAATTACAAAATGAGTTGGGAAAAGCTAAAATTAGGCGAGATTTGCACAATAGAAAAAGGTGCTATTGGCATTCAAAAAGCTATTCCTGGAAAATATCCTCTAGTTGTAACTGCAGAAGAAAGGAAATCACACAACATATTTCAATTTGACGATGAAGCGGTTATAATTCCATTAGTCTCTGGCACAGGACATGGCCATGCAAGTATTAAAAGAATACATTTTCAAAAAGGTAAATTTGCTCTCGGCTCAATACTCTGTGCACTTATTCCAAAAAACAAAAATCAATTAAGTGCAGAATATCTTTATCGTTTTCTTGACTTGAATAAAGAAACGGAATTGGTTTCAAGAATGAAGGGCATGGCAAACGTTACTTTGCCAATTGCAGAAATTTTTAAAATTGAAATTCCAGTGCCACCTCTACAGCAACAAATTGAGTTTGTAAACAAATATAAAGATTTAGAGATAAGAAGTGATTTGCTGTCCAAAGAGTTTTGTAATCAATTAAATATATTAAAAAAACTTCGTCTGCAATTATTGCAAGATGCGCTTCAGGGAAAGTTAATTCCTCAAAATATAAAAGATGAATCTGTCTTTAAATTACTCAATAAAATAGAAGAAGAAAAGAGTGAAGTATTTTCAGAAAAAAAAATTAAAAAACAAAAAAAACTCCCACCAATTTCAACAAAAGAAATTCCCTTTGAAATTCCTGCAACTTGGGTTTGGCAAAGGCTAGGTGAAATTTGTAATTATGGCAATAGTCCAAAAGCAGAACCTAAGCATTTAACAAAAAATACATGGGTACTTGATTTGGAAGATATAGAAAAGGAAACTTCGAAACTTCTTTTTAAAATTAAATTTTCAGAAAGAAATTCACTTAGCACTAAAAATGTCTTTAAAAAAAACGATGTTCTTTATTCGAAACTTAGGCCTTATTTGGATAAAGTAATCGTTGCGGATGAAGACGGGGTTTGCACAACAGAGATTCTGCCGTTAAAAACTTATGGTGGTATAAATCCACATTTTTTAAAATATAGTTTAAAACGGAATGATTTTTTGAGTTATGTTAATAGTGTTACAAAAGGAATGAAGATGCCAAGGTTAGGCACGAAGGAAGGCCAATTGGCCTTAATTCCCCTTCCGCCACTTCAAGAGCAAGATCGAATAGTGTCTAAATTAAAGGAATTAATGCTGTATTGTGATGAGTTGGAGAAAAGTATCAAACAAAGCGCAGCACTAAATGAGAATTTGTTGCGACAATTTCTGATTGAGGCATTGGTAGGCGATAGTTATAGACAAGATGAAAAATCTGCTATTGCAACTGAACAAAAATCAAAGCAAAAAACTGAAATCATTAAATCAACTGTTTTACAAGAGCCGGAAGAAAAACACTTTATTAAACGAAAAGTATTAGCAACATACATAATAAATCAATCCTTGTCCGATTCCAAATTTGGAGACGTTAAGTTTGAAAAATTATTACACCTTTCAGATTATTTTGCAATAAAACGAAATTTGGGACAAAAATATTTTCAGCAGGCAGCAGGGCCTTATGATAATGCATTTACCAACGCCTATTTTCATCAAATTAAAAGTTCAAAATGGTTTAATAGAACAAAAAACGGTAGGCAATTCGTTTTTTCACCCGCGCAAAATCACTACAAATCAAAGGAAACTTACAATTATTTCTCTCAGGAGGAGCTCAATCGTGTTAATGCCATAATAACTTATTTCAAAAAATATGATTATGAACAGCCTGAAATCATTTCTACGCTGTATGCGGTATGGAATAATAGAATAATCAGTAAGCAAGAAATTAAAGACGATTTTTTAATAGCTGATTTTTATGCATGGGATAAGCAAAAGAAAAAATACGAGATAGCACGATTAAAAAAGGCCTTGGAATGGATGAAGGATAAACAATTTGTTCCTGATGGATGGGGTAGACTGATTGAAAAAGCAAGCAATAAAAAAACAAATTAAAATTAATACATTAGTAAATAAAATCAAATTAACCATTGTGAAGAAATGAGTAAAATAATAGTTAATAGGATTAAGTCCTATCTGGATAAAACCTTTAAAGATAAAATTGACCTTTCTGATCTAACTAAGAAATCCCCTGAAGACAAACAGAAAAATTTCCTATCCCGGGCATTATCATCATACGGACTGACAATTGTTGCAGGAACAAACATTGAAGATGCTGGAAAAGCTGTAACGGATGGTTTTGATGATAATGGTATAGATGCAATTTACTTTGACAAACAATCAAGGAATCTTTGGATAGTTCAATCCAAATTTATTGAAAGCGGTACAGGGGGAATCGACAATGGTGATATTGAAAAGTTTGCCAAAGGAGTTAAGAAATTAATTGACGGTGATTTTTCAAGATTCAATAAAAAAGTAAAATCTAAACAGGATGAAATTCTAGAAGCGCTAGATGATGCCTCGGTAAAAATTCAAATTTTGTTCGCCTACACAGGCAAAGAACTTTCTTCACATAATAACGCTTCAATTAATGATCTGCTTTCTGAGCAGAATGATACCGAAGAAATATTATTCTTTACGGACTTCAATATTGACAAAGCATACAAAGGCTTGGAAACAGGCATAGGTAATGCACCAATAAATGAAGATATTTTAATTTCAAATTGGGGCCACATTGAAGAGCCTTTTAAATCTTACTACGGTCAAATTACGGGATCAGATTTAGGATTGCTTTGGGAAAAGTACGGAAGGAAACTTTTTACCGAGAACATTAGAAATTTTCTTGGTAATTCTTCTGTTAATGATGAAATTCTAAAAACAATTAAAAGTGAACCGGCTAATTTTATTTACTTCAATAATGGTATCACTATTCTTTGCGATAATATTAAAAAGAAACCACTCGGTGGCAGCGATAAGGCGATTGGTGCCTTTACTTGTAATGGCATTGCGGTAGTAAATGGTGCACAAACTCTTGGTTCAATTGGTTCCTTGGTAGCAACTAATCCAACGGAACTTAGTAAGATAAAGGTGTTAGTTAAATTTATTTCACTTGAAGACAGTCCCGCTGGATTTGGTCAGAGAATTACAATTGCTACAAACACGCAAAATAAGGTTGAAAAGAAAGACTTTGTTTCACTTGATGGAGAACAAGCACGAATAAAATTGGAATTGAAACTTGAGAATATAGACTATCATTACAAACGTACTGATGAAAGGGTTATTTCCGACGAAACGAATTATTTACTAGAGGAAGTGGCCTTTAGTCTTGCTTCATTATGGGATAATGTGGATTATTCAACAATGGTAAAAAAAGAATCCGGCAGATTATGGGAAGATGTGACAAGAGCCCCTTATACCGATCTATTCAATCAAAATGTTTCCGCTCAAAAAATAATTAAAGCGCTTAGGATTTATCGCTTCGTGTCAGATAAGATGAACGAATTAGCCTCAGAGGCAGAAGGTAGAGAACGCAGCATATATCGTTATGGAAATTCTTTTGTAACACATATTATTTTTCATAAAATGCCAAAAGTTATATGGTCGGACAGCTATTCTGACTTTGATAATTTTTATGACAATAAATTACCAAGACTTACTGAACAATATGTTCAATCCTTGCTCAACACGATAGAAATTACATACCCCGACTCAATGATAGTATATACTTTACGAAACTATACAAAATGTAGAGATATGAAAACATTGATGATGTAGTCAAACGACTATAAAAAAATCAATATTGGAGTTGACAAAAAATCATTTTAGTTAAAACTTATTTTGCTTTTTATGCCGTTCCCCTATCGGGTCGCGCTTTCCGTTCCAATCTTTGCAGGAGACAGGCAAAGGATTTACACTGCAATCGCTAACGGAAAAATCAAACTCTCTTTTTCCTTTTCACCAACTCATTATAAATCTCAAGAGCCAAGCCATCCAAAGAATAATAAGATTTTATAAGATCAATTTCTTCCACCTTTTGCCGCAGTTCAAGATAATGCTCAAACAAGGCTTCACCCCGTTCATTGTCTTTAATACCCATCAAAACAAAAACGGTATCGCTTAAACCAAGTAAATACAGTTCACTTTGCAAACCAAGTTTGTCAAGACCGATAGCGAGTTTTGAATTGATTAAATCATCTTTAATCAAGGAAAGAATGAGTTTTTTATTTGTCAGTTTCATGAAGGACATATTAAAATACAATACAAATATATACTGTTTTATAATATTTTACAATATGTTTTTATATTATAATTTAACACAATTAAAACTAAGAGATGCCGAAAAAGGTGAAAATGAATAGAATTAAAGACGTACTGCAATCCCAAGGCCGTTCTCAAGCATGGCTTGCGGAGCAAATCGATAAAAGTTATGTAATCGTGACCAATTATTGTAACAATAACTCCCAACCTAGTATTCCTGTATTAAGGACTATCGCTAAAGCACTGGACGTTGACGTAAGAGATCTTTTAGTTCCAACAAAATCTTAGTACAAAAACTCTTTTCAACCATTACCCGTTGACCTGGGTGTATCGACCTAAACCCGTAACCCAATACTCGTTGACCTGTGTGAAGACCAGCGCACATTTTACAAGCACATTTGGCGTTTCTTTTCAAAGGCTTTTTTTTGGCGCCAAATAAGCTTGTAAATTCTCCAAAAGCCTAACCGCCTAAAGGACAGCCAACGCACAACAAAAACACAAAAACGTTTCAGGCTCTTTGCATTCCGGTCGACAGCCTCTCGGACGGGCAGACACGCTCAAATACTGTGTGTGGGCGCACATACTTATAACAGCGTGCAAGCTCCATTTTTGCGGGTTAGCGCATAAATGCATAACTTGGACTTAGCAAAAACGGACGCCTGCACGCGGTCCGTTAGCGTTAAACAGCCGGGACAGACGTTCCGTTAGAAAAATTTTTTTTGCTCCAAGACAAATGGACTTATATTTAACAGGGGTAATTTAGACAGACGTCATTTTCATGAAAAAATATTCAGCAAATAATTCGAGAATTGGTTTTAACATATTTACTCTAAACGTTTACCTTTTTGGACTAATCTCTCTTATCCTGACGTCGATAAATATAAATTCGTTCTTTATTGTACTTTCGATAATTATTAGTTCTTTGGCCATTTACCTTTCAATTAAATTTTATCGTAACAAAGTGTTTGACATTAATTTCACTGACAACGAAATTGCAATTCAATTCAGACACAAACTTCAGAAAGTAGTTTATTCATATAATGACATTGAATCAATCGAGTATCGCAGTGGTGGCGGACGTTCAATAAATGTTTTTATCTTTCGCAAGGACAACTCACTGTTTAAATACACGACAAATGCAGTTGAATCTGGCGACGAATACGTTGACTTTATTAAACACATCAAGACAATAAATCATTATTTTAAAATTTACATATGGCCAAAAAGCAATTCACTTCATAGCAAACTTAGACGAGCTCTATTAAATGTGGACTATTAAAACTACCCAGGTAAAGGTCTCCAAAAACTACTTTACTCAGCCAAAAGCATGGCTCCCCAATAAGAACACATGACTCCCCATGCCTCCGGCATGGCTGCAACATGGCTCCGCTATCCATGCAGCATGGCTCCACTATCGTTTTTCAATCGCTCCAGTATGTCATTTTTTAACATATGAAGGATTTCTTCCAGCCAAAGTGTCGTAAAATTCCCATTCTCAGAGGAATTTTTAAAAAAATTTGAATTTAGAGCAAAAAATTTCAACGTTGGTTCGGATTGGTTCGCAGGCCCCAGAAACATGTCGGACCTTTGGGATAAAGTTCCTGAAAGTTTCTAAAAGTGCTTTTTTGAGCTTTAGACAACGATTCGGAGACAAAGTGATGCAAAAGTGGTGCAATGTGGCGCAAAGTGGCGCAGTTGAAATTAGAGCTGTTGTAACTTTATTAAAAATTAGGCTTTACCAAAATCAATAAAAGTGAACAGAAGTAAACAGATAACAACAGATACGAATTAAACGCCACCATTCTTAAAATGTTCAACAGTGACAAATTTGGCTGATTTACCTTTACTAAAGAATCTGATGACCATAAAAACCAGAAAATTAATTAGGTTTCATGCAGAACAGTCCAGAATAGTCCAAACCAACTTTTCACATGTGCGAACTTTTTACTAGAAAAGAGGGGATCTTGCCTCGTCTGATTAAAAATAATAAGATTAATAAAAAACATAATATCATGAAAACAGCAACAATTAAAAGCAATGAGGCTTTAGAAGTCGAATGGCGACTGGATGAAGCAAATTTTCCTGGCTTCATCAACATCAATGCAGCTATTAAAAAGTACGACACCAATATGAAGTGGGTCTCCCGCAAATTGAGATTGTTCAAAGAGCTTAAGGGAAAAGAGGCGGAAATTTTCCAGATAGGTAAACGCCAACTTATCAGGGAATCTGAATTGATTGAAGCACTTCGCATTCATGAACCACGGAAAAACGCAGCTAAGTAAATTTAGAAATATCTATAGTAGTACTGATCTTAAAATAGACGCACCATGTTACCCAATTCAACCGATCCGAAACCGTTGTTTACTTTATCCATAGCGGACATCGCACTCACAAAACACCTCATGAGTGAGGTTTTGAATGAAAATTTGAATAAGGATAAAGAACCTACTCCATCGGCAAAAACAGGGGAAGACGAAATGGATATTCCGGGATTAGCTAAATTTCTTCATTGTTCGAAGGTGAGCATTCACAAGTATAAAAAGAAAGGGATGCCGTATTACAGGGTTGGCCGAAAAATTCTCTTTCTGAAATCAGAGGTGCTGAATTTTATGAAGACCATTAAAAGTAAGAATATGCGAAAGGCCGCCCGAATCGTTACTAAAAGTTATCCGTTTTGTTATGCAATAGCGAGAACAAACGGCTATTCAGATAATAACTATTCCTTCCGATCTTAATCTTTTCCAGAATGCCTGTTTCGGTTAAGAGATTTAAATAGCGCGTTGCCGTCAAGCGACTTACCTCCAGATCATTCATGATGTATTCAATCTTTGTATAAGGGTGCCTGAAAAGATTGTTTAAGAGATCCTGGCTGTATATTTTCGGTTGCTTGCTTCTTATGAGTTGTTTGTACTCGATCATCAGCTTCTTCATTTCGTTTACGAGTATGATCGTTTCCTTGGCTGTTTGCGCAACGCCTTCCAGCATATATAAAATCCAGGGCTCCCATTCACCTTTTACCCTTGTGTCCTGAAGCAGTTGGTAGTATAGATTTTTGTTTTTAATAACGTATCTGCTGAGATAGAGAATCGGAAGATTTAAAAGATCACATTTGATCAAGTACAATATGTTTATGATACGACCGGTACGTCCATTGCCATCATAAAACGGATGTATGCTTTCGAACTGATGATGGATAATTGCCATTTTCGTTAAAGGATCTGCCTCGTATAGTTCATCGTCATTGATGAATTTTTCGAGGTCTGACATCAGCGATTTTATCTCATCAGGATGCTGAGGCGGTGTATAAACAACCTCACCGGTTTGCTCATTTTTTAATACCGTACCGGGCACCTTTCTAAACCCGGCCTTATTGGATTCTATTACTTCTTGCATCTGCAGGATAAGATTGAGGGTAATAAATGGTTTAGCTTTGACCTCGGCGAAGCCAAGCTTAAGCGCTTCGGCATATCTGTGAACTTCCTTTGCTGCCGGGGAGGTGAAAGAACTTTGGTTGTAATCACTCTGATAAATCTCATCGTGGGTAGTAATGATATTTTCAATGGCAGAACTATCCTTTGCCTCCTGCAAGGACAAAGTGTCAATAAGGATACGCTCATTCGGAATGGACGCCGCCACACCTTTTAACTCAGCTAGATAGCGATGCGCCTCGTTTAACTTGCGCAAGATTTTAACCGTTTCAACAGAGCCTTCTGGTGGTAATGTCTTAATCATCTCTTAAATAAACAAATATACATAGAAAAACGCTATTTTCTATACATATTTTTGAAATATGTATAGATTTTAACACATTTGCAAACAAATGCAAGTCAAATGCAAGACATTTGCAAACTTATATATGGATTTTGCCTAAAAACTATATATGTTCGCCGAACATGTATAGAAAAGTGCAAAATCCAGGATTTGGTGAATAATTAGCGTCAATATTTGTAAACGAGGCTACTTCCCGAACACCCTCGCCATTTCATCAGCCTTAAGAGTATCAACAACTTTGTAATACCTGCGGGCAGTCTTTAAATCCTTATTGCCTGTAATAGACATTGCGGTTAATAGGCTTCCACCTTTAGCCAGGAATTTGGTCATAAAGGTTTTTTTACTAATGTGATAAGTAACAACTTCATGTAAGGGCGCCGTAACTTTTATAACTTTTGCGCCCTGGAAGTTTATCTTTTGAACCATTCGCTTCAATTTTACATCAATAAAAACCTCCTCTAGATAATCATTGGTTTTTTGCTCGGAAATGACAGGTAAACACTTGTTTCCTAACTTTCCCTTGTATTTCTTCAGTATAGCTTTAGAGAATGGGTTCAGTGGAATGGTATTGCTAACAGTTGTTTTTACGATCCTATAATTGATAAAGTCCTTATGCACGTGTTCCGGAGCAAGTGCTAAAACATCGGAATAACGCATCCCTGTAAAACAAGCGAAACAAAACACATCTCTAACCTGGTTGGAAAAAAAGTTCAATGCAGAATTCACTTTTGGAATGAATACAACGTTCTTCAAGGCGAAATGGAAACTCTCTAACCCTCGCACATTTTACAACCATATTTGGCGCTTCTTTCAGCGGCATCTACAATGCCTGCACACAATCTCGCTCAAAAGCCTACAAGGCTTTTGCCGGGCCAAATAAGCTCGCATAATCTACAACAGCCTAAACGCCTATTAGAACGGGTGCTTTTCACAAAGCTTTCCTATCGCACGCAAAAAATTAAAAAGTTCGGACATAGAAACTCAATTGTCGACCTTGAAAAATTATCGGCGGACACGTGACCGGAAGTTAAACTGTGTGACGGCAACTGGTACTAGCAGCACCTAAGTTTTTTTGCTGCATCACACTCAAACACCTGCCTACTGTTGCACAGGCTTGCACAAGTAGGGTCAAGTGCGTAACTTGGAATTGCAAAAACGCCAATGGTCCGCAAGCGCCCTAATTAATATTCGTCTTTATGAAACATATATCTGCCTCTGAGCATCCAATTCACCGCGTCGACAATTTTCAGGAGCTTGTTTCCACGCCCTTTCAGGGCGCAATGAACGCGATTTGCTGGACTCGTAAATTAGCGGGTGATTTTTCGGAGCTTGTGGGCAAGTTGACCTTGGCTGAAAACATAACGGTGGTGGAGCACAGCGATCTGCTTGCCCTTGAATTGACGGAGCAGGGGCAGCTGGCGCGTGACATTCTTTTAAATGACATGCAGCTGTTAAAAGCGCATGGGGCGTCTCCGGTTTTAAATCTGATCAGACGTTATGAGCGGGATACGACCTACCCTTTTTTTCCCACGGATGTGTATTCGTTTCACGCCGATCGTTCGCCCATTCCCACCGATACTTTTTTATGTACCTACCATGGCGCACCGAGCGAGCTATTGCTCAACGCGCAGGCGGAGCAAAAAGTACTTGTTCCCGAACTACGCAACGCGCTCAAAAAACTGTATGGTGGCGAGGAAGAAGGGTTTGAGGCTTTTTTAAAGGAACATTTTTTTGATTTGCATTACCGCGCCCAAGCCATGGCCAACCCAATCAGTCTGGGGCTGGGTCACCTGTGGCGTCTGGCGGTGGATTACCCTGAAAGTCAGGTACTCCCTTGTATTCATCGTGCGCCGGAGGAAAACAACGGACAACTTCGGTTGTTGATGATCTGTTGAGTGTCCATTCATTCAGTGGCGCCTTTTTTCAGGTTTTTATTCATCCGACAAGGGGAATCGCCCATTAATTTGTAAAAAACTAAATGAAGCGGTAGATGGCACGACCGGGCTTAAAGAACTTCAGGTGCGATGAACGGAAAAATACTTATTTAAATCGCGAAAACAATTGTTGTAGTGGGGTACAAAATTCCAACGGTTTGTACGGTTTGCCGTCTCGTAGTTTCAATGGTTTGTTTAGTTTAAGTCCGAGCTTAAATGCTTAAATCTTACATAAGGTTCGGCTTCTTCTGCTTCAGTTTTCTTTTTCGATATACTTCGGAAAACACTTATTTTCAATGGGATACACTTCGGAAACTACTTATTTTTAACGAATTTTAACAGGCGGTTTTTGTTAGCGAAAAGCAATCGTCCTAACATTGACCACAAACCAATTAAAAAACAAAACCATGAAAAACAAAATCAAATTTGCAGGATTGCTCACCCTCTTTTTGCTGGTGATGAGTTTTAAATCGCATGCCTACACATTCATGAACAAACTCAATTGTGATGTGGTGGTGTTTTACGAAATGAGGAATGGGGGATGTGGTGTTTGCACTTCAGGCTCCATTGTGGTGCCAGCCATGGGCACGGCCATTTTACCTACCTGCGCCGGTTATGTGGGCATGTGCCTTATTATTACAAACATTGGCGGAGCAATCCCACCAGCTAATCACATTTGGGTGGGAACCGGGCCTGTGTGCCACGTGTTGGTTCCTTATGGCCAGAGTGGCACCACTACCTGTGGCCCAAGTGGAAACTTTAATGTGATAACTCCCAATCCGAATACCTGGGTGATTAATCCATAAAATAACCGGTTATTACTACCGTACATTAAAACCCTGGTCCCGATGGTTATCGGTTTACCGGGGTTTTTTATTTTCAGAAATTTTGGATCGCACGGCACACAGCGCTAAAAGCTCACTCTGTCCCGGTTGTACTTATTACGGTATTCGAGAGGCGAAAGGCCGGTGATTCTTCTGAAAATTTCGCGAAAAGCTTTTACGTCCGAATAACCCACGTCATACATCACTTCCTGCACGGTTTTGCGACTGCTTTCCAACGATTTTTTGGCCGCTTCCATTTTTACTTTTTGTAGGTATTCCAGCGGCGTGTTAGAAGTTGCTTTCACGAAACGCCGGTCGAAATGTCTGCGACCAATGGCGAAACGTTTGGCCAGCTCTTCAATGGAAATTTTTTTATGCAGATTGTTTTCAATAAAGGTTTGCGCTTTTTTGATGGGTTCGTCCTGATGGTCCTTTAATCCGGAGAAGATGGTGAAACGCGACTGGCTGCCACGATCAATATCTACTTCAAAAATTTTGGAACAATAAACAGCGGTTTCGCGGCCATAATATTTTTCTAACAGGTACATGAGGAGATGCAGGAACGAATAAGCGCCTCCGTTGGTATAAATACCATTTTCGTCGGTAATCAGTTTGTCTGGCACCATGTTTACCACGGGAAACAGGCTGCGGAAACGTGCGGCTTCGTTCCAATGCGTACTGCACTGTTTGTGGTCGAGTAGGCCGGTGGAAGCCAGAATAAACGCGCCGGTGCAGATGCTGGCGATTTCTGATCCCTGTTGGTGTTGTTTGCGGATCCATGCTGTGTACACCTTATTTTTTTGAACGGTGTTTTCGAGGTTGTTGGTAGAAATGGCGGGAATAATGATGAGGTCTGTTTTACGGACCTCTTTAAAATGGCAATGAGGTTGTATGGAAAGAAGTCCGTCGTACAGGTTTACTTTTTTGGCGTTGCCTACCAGTTGCACCTTAAACAAAGGTTTTTCTTTTTTGGCCACCCGGTATTGATCGGCTTTTGAAAAAATTTTATAGGGGCCTATGATGCTGCTCATGTTGCATTGGCCTTCGGGTACAAGAATGGAAATGTGTTTCATCTTTTAAAGATAAGGACTTCCAATGTCTCAATCAACCCCTTGCGGGGGAATTTGAATTTTTAGGAAAATGTTTTACATGGTGGGAATAAACGGCAAGCTATGTACTCATTCAAAGTCACACACAACTCAATTGGGGTTAGACATTTTTTATGAATTGTCTGCAACCGGATCCAGGATAATTTTATTAATATTGCACATTCAATGAGATGACTTCGTAGCTCAGCTGGTAGAGCAGCTGACTCTTAATCAGCGGGTCCGGAGTTCGAGCCTCCGCGGGGTCACCATCAAATCAAAGGGTTTCAAAGGTTTGTACTTTGGAGCCCTTTTTTCTTTACTTCATCATACGTGCAAAGCGGCTTAGTGGAAGGCATTATTTCTGCTAGTATTAGCTGTTAGACTAATTACAAACTCGTTTTATCTGATCAATTTCACGCACCCTGTTTTTTCAATTGTTTTGCTGTTGCGGATTTCGGTACGCAGTTTCCAGGCGTATACGTCTTCTTTGCAAGGTTCATTTTTAAAATAGCCGTTCCATTGAGTTTCTCTAAAGTCGGTGGAGTGATAAATGAGTTCTCCCCATCTGTCAAATACACTAAATTGATACGCTTTTCCATCGTACCCAGAAATAACGGGGTAAAAATTATCGTTTAACCCATCCCCGTTAGGGGTAAATGTGTCCGGGATGTAAATTGAAAACACATCCTCTATTGTTACATATTTACTTATAGTATCTGCGCACATTAAATTAGAAGCAACAAGTGTGATATTAAATATACCAGGACTGGCAAACGTGTACGGCGCGTTTGTTTGATAAGATATTAACGCGTTGTTGGCATACCATTCATAAATATAAGCGTTACTACTCAGATTGATCAACTTTACCGCAGGCTCGATAATAGTTAGTTCTTTTGGCTCGAAAGTAAAATCCGCCTTCGGTTTTGGATGGACCGATATTAAGCGCGGGTATGCCAAATCTAAACTGCAACCTTCCGGACTGGTCACCTTGATATTCGCGTTATAGTTAGCTCCGTATTCAAAACAAATGGTAGGAAAAGTGCCGTTACTCTGAATTTCAGGAGCTATTGACGTTTGCGATGAAAACGACCAATTAAAAAGATAACCGTCGGTTTTTAAAGTTGATAAGCTGAAAGATATACAAATGGGACTGCAACCCACAACAGGACTATTCAATAAGGTTGCCTTTGGTTTTGGTTTAACGGTTACTATGTGCTGAGCAATGGATGTACAACCACTATAGTCTGTAACGTTTACCGAATAAACAGTACCGCTGGTCGCAATCGTATTCAATACTGAGCCGTTACCGGGATGGTTTGACCATGCATACGCATAAGGCCAGGTCCCACCATTAGCCAATGCATTTAGTGAAATCGCCTCGCCTTCGCAAGCGGTATGACTGCCCTTAATGGTAGAAATTAGCTTTGGTGGCTGGTTAATGTTGATAAGGAGTGTTTGAGAACAACCGTTTGCGTCGGTAATAATAATTGAATACGTTCCCGCAATTAAATTAAGGATGCTAAAAGGAAGTGACGCAATAGTGTGAATGGTGTTATTGTTATTCAAAACACGGATCGTAAAGGGAGACTGGCCGCCAGAAATGGTGTTAATTTCCAGGGCGCCAGTGCTATCACCAAAACACTTTACGTGGGATAGAATAGCGCTGTTTGAACTAAATATTTGAGCAGCAGGTACTGTTACTGTTGCTGTGTTTGTGCAGCCGTTGGATCTATTCGTCGCAATAAGACTATAAGTTCCCCCGGCACTGATCAGCACATTTTGTGTCGTTAAATTTTGAGGGAACCAGGTAAACGATGAAGTGGCAACGTCTAACAATCCCATTAATAGTGCGGTGGGTCTTTGACAGCTAAGTGGATTAGAAACGGTGATACTATTTGTTGGCGCTGTTGTATTCTGTAAAACGGAAATTACGGTGTAGGACTGGCATCCGGTTAAGGTGTTTGTGGCGCTCACAGAATAAGTTCCCGGTAAATTTACAATTGCAGGGTTAGCGACATTATTTAAAGCGCCACCATTCCATGCAAACGAAACAGCAGTATCAGTGCTGATGGCATTTAAAGTAGCAGCATTGAACTGGCAATTCAGAGAATTTGATGCGGAGGCCCATACCGTTGGCAATGTTGTATTTTGCGTAACGGTTAATACCGTTGTGGATGAACAGCCGTTCATAGGATTCACAACAGAGAGACTATAGCTGCCCGGTAAGTTCACAGTGATTGCGGACTGGCTTATAGGCCCGGAAACAGCAGAAAACCAATTATAATTTACACCTGCTGTTATGGAGCTACCCGATAGATTAGCGGTTGACTGAATACAATTCAACGAATTGGATACGTTAGCAACAATGTTTGGTACCGTCGTGTTTTGCAATACAGCCACTAGTGTATTGGTTGTACATCCATTTACAGGATCAGTAACGCTAAGCGAATAACTGCCTGCCGCTAAAACCGTCACGCTATTTGAATTGGCGTTTTGGGGCTGCCATAAAAACGAAACGCCGGAAGTGTTGGAATTGCCAACCAAAGTAGCTGACGTGACAATACAATTAAGAGAATTTGAAACGTTGGCGGATAAGTTTGGACTGAGTGTATTTTGCGAAATAGCAACTGTCGCGGTAGTTGGGCAGGATCCTTGCAAAACCGAAAGCGTATATATACCCGGTTGGCCGGCAATAGCAGTTGGAGTATTTACACTGCCAAAGAGAAATGGACCTGACCATAGGTAGTTCGATGCGCCAATGCTTGCAGTTGGAGCAGCCAGCATTGTCACTGAGTTGTTTAGGCACGTCAACGCTCCCGTGGCTGACAATGTTCCCTGGAAAGGATAAGTCGATTGTAGGTATGAAATTAGAACCAGTCCTTTTCCTCCCTGGGTTGCTGGTGGTCCATTGTACAATCCGCCGCTACCTCCAAGCGCGCAAACAGAACAAGATGTCAGGCCGCTGTTATTGCCGGGTAAAGAACCGTTGCCATTTATAACTATTGAACCGAAACTCGTGCCACCACCACCGCCTCCGCCTCCGCAGTCACAACCCATCGTTGAATAGCCGCCGCCGCTTCCACCGATTAATCCAGCCCCTCCGCCGCCGCCTCCGCCGCCATCAAACCCCCCGTTATACGCAACTGGTACACCGAAAGAAAGACCATTCGTTCCGTTCATTCCATTACCCATGCCAACAATACCACCTGAAGCTGTGACTGTAGAAAGTCCGAAGTTGCCGCCGCCGCCGCCGTTACCACCTGCATCCATCATACCACCACCGCCACCGCCGCCGCCGCCTGCTGCAATTAAAAGGGGCAAATTATTTAGGTAAATGGAACTACTGCCGCCGCCGCCGCCGCCTTCTCCTGATAAATTTTGCGTGCCAGAAGCCCCGCCGTTACCGCCGTTTCCCAGCCCAAAACCTCCAATACCACCACCGCCACCTGATGATATCAACCCATTTACTCCACCATCAGCGACATTAATAATTAATGATGAGCCAGGGCTGACGGAAATACTCATACTCGCGTAGGCGCCTCCTCCTCCCGAACCTCCGAAAGAAGCGTCGCCACCACCACCGCCACCACCGCCCCCCCATGCCTGCAACGTGAGCGAATTTACGCACCAAGGAACAACAAATGTATAGGTTGAACCTGCTGGGGTACTATTATTAGTGTAAGTCAGGGTTGTTAGTGTCTGCGCAGGCAAATTTGAAGCCATAAACAATAGAGAAATAAACAGTGGTTTTTTTTTAAGTTTGCGCCAATGGGTTCGACGTTTTTTATTTATATAATTCTTCATACCGCCTTATTATTGGTAAATAGATTGGTTGGCTTTAATGATCAATGTTATTTCATAACAATAAATTTCTATCGAGCTCGTTCCGGAAAAGTTTTACTTTTTATGAGATCAAATAAGTTGGCAATGCGTACTTTATGGAAAAAGTAAAATCAAAATAAGCCCAAACAAAAAGAGGCTATTTTCGACATAGCCTCTTTTATGATAAATGAACTTTCCCTTATTTGGTAACGACTACTTTCCGGGTGGTGATGTGACCATCTTTTTCGGCAATAATGAAATAGATGCCACTCGTCAGATTTACAATTTGCAATTTCTGGTTGGTTGGAGCAGGGCTGGCATATTGTACCAGCTGACCCAGCTCATTAACGATCCTGATGTTCATCGGCGTTTGTAAATGAATCGTCAAATCACCGCTGCTTGGGTTGGGGTAGATAAACAATTGATCATCGATGTTGTCGTTTATCTGTTCTATGCCTACACAGTTTGCTACGTTTTGAGTTACCGTAACGGTTCGCGAACAACCATTAGCGCCGGTGCCGGTTACGGTATAATTGGTAGTTGTAGTTGGTGTTACAATGATTGAAGGGGTGGTTGCAGCCGTATTCCATAACCAGCTGGTGCAGGAGCCATTGGTAGTTAAAACACCCGACTCAAAAATACATATCGTTGGTTTTTCCAAAGATACGCTGAGCGTTGGAAGTGGATTTACAACCGTGTTTACCGATTGTGTGTTGGAACAACCGGCGGCACTTGTTGAATTTACTATGTATTGCGTGGTGATGGTTGGTGACGCCACGATGGTGGCCGAAGTAGGATTGCTAACGCCGGATAATGAAGGTAAAGCGCTCCAGGTGTAGGTATTTCCTCCTGTAGCGGTTAAGGTCAATGAAGCGCCTGCACAAACCGCTGCAGAAGAAGTTTGAATGCTAGGGGTTGGAATCGGATTGACAGTAATCGTTACCGATTGTGTGCCGGAACAACCGGCAGCGTCTGTCGCGTTCAAGGTGTACTGCGTTGTGACGCTTGGCGACTGAACAATGGTGGAAAGTGTAGGATTGGTTGCGCCTGACAATGAAGGCAAAGCGCTCCAGGTGTAAGTATCTCCCCCGTTGGCGGTTAATGTTAAAGAGGAGCCCGCGCAAATGGATGCTGAGGAAGTTTGTATGGTAATGCTGGGGCTTGAGCAAATCATGGTAATAATTACCTTTCCATCAGCGAGGCCTAATGCCGTTACAGAATTGGTCTGGTTTGTTCCACCATTAAATGAACCTCCCCCTCCCCCTGGGGCCTGACATGCCGGACCGAAGTAAGTAGCACCGCCTGATCCTCCGGAGTACCCACCACCGCCACCGGCCAGTTGAGTGAGTCCGGTACCCCAAGAACCGCCACCGCCTCCAAAGCCGCCGTTACCGGTTGGGTTGGCCGAACCACCAGCTCCGCCATTGGTAAACGATAATGCTGCAGAAGCGGCCCAACAGGCGAGCCCATCGCCATAAAAACCAGCACCGCTGCCGCCATTTTGCGATGCACCGCAGGTTCCACCGTTCCCATTGGTTCCACCCGGGGTGGAGGTATTAGGTTCTGCATTAGCGGTAGTAGTAATAGAACCCTCCATTCCGGCCACGTAACCGGTGCATACTTGGAATGCTGAAAAATTCGAAGCGATACCTGTTGCATCGCCACCTCCACCGCCCGCTACCACGTAGGGGGAAAAACCTGGTGACGCCCCAGAGACGAAAGAACCGCCACCACCACCACTACTGAAAGAACCGTTACCCGCGGTATACGTGGTGCCTGTTTGGCCAACCAGTACATTCAATACCGTGCCCGCGGTTAGGGCGAAATTACCGGCCATATAAGCCCCCGGTCCGCCATTGTACCCTCCCTGAGCACCAATGGCGATGATACGGTATAAACCCGACTGCGGTACCGTAAAAGACTGAATACCATTATTCGCAGTAACTGAACCGTTTAAATTAGTTAAACCATAAGCGGTGTTTGCCTGGCTTTGATTAGGGCCAATGGGGCCAGTCTGTCCGCAGGAGGTAAAGGTGTAAGACATCTGGGCATGTAAAGCTCCTGAGAATGCAAGGGCTAAGGTCAGGAGATTTAAGTTCTTCCTGAACTTAAATTGTTTTTTTATATTTTTCATTTTTGTGGTTTATAGGTATTATGTTAAAAGAGGTTTTACTAACAGCTTATCTATCAATTTGATTGTTAACGGCATCTTAGACAAAAAAAGACTATATCTTCATGTTAACGTGGCGGTTTTTAATTGCCAAACAAATACGTAAAATTGATCGGGCATTATTTGGAAAATTTGTTGGGTTATGCTAAAGAAAGAACGTATAAAGCGTAATCATAATTACAGTTGAAAGGGTTATAAAGGACCAAAAAACGATCAGCTCATAGTTTCGTATTAATTTTATGATTTTAGTTTTCATTTTTTTAGTATTGAAATTGGTGTAGGTGTTTGTTAATACAGGGATTTATTTGGTTAGGTTTTATTGATAATTTTTTTGTAACTAGTTACGTATCTAAAATTCTGATGACTAGAATACACTCCGTAGTTTGCCTTGTTTTCTTTTTCTCTCAAATACATATCCTAACCGGACTTCCATGGTCACGTATGAATCATACTGCACATTACCTCGTTTGGCAGGTGTTCCGTCGGCTGAAGGAAGAGCAGCTCCGTATATGTTGCCAAGTCCGGGGTCAGAAAGCTGGGCTGACATGGGGCCGTAGTTCTCTTTAAGGAGTTCTTTGTTATAATAGGTTGAACCGACATCATCGATGTAGTCGGTAAATGTTTTTCGCCACGCAAACTCAAGCCCACACGTCCATTTTCGGTTGATCGTTAGTTTGTAGAAAAATCCAAGAGGAATACACACATTTATTTTGGAGTATTGTTTAGGCCCTCCGGCAAGGCCCTGGCCTTCGGTGTGCAGCGGCCTTAGCGCTACATACGTCCCGTTTGAAAGTTTAGCTTTCGGATTCGAATAAAAGAGTCCGATCCCACAAAACCCATATAAACTGTGATAGAAGCGTTTACTTGCAAAACTTTTCCTGATGCTGTAAGTGTTTTTGCCGAATTTTCCACTATTGACGCCTATTTCTATACGCGAAGACAGTTCGAACAGGTTTGTTTTGAAATTTAAATTCCGGTTGTTCCTGTATATATTTTTGGTTTCGGCATCGTCTCCTTTTAACACGATGTACCCGAGTTTACTATTTAAGTTCAACCAGCTTTTTACTTTATAAGTAAAACCAAACCCGATCGATGATCTTGTTTGTGAAAGGTTAATATCTGCCGGACTGTTGGGTCGTCCTGAATTGTCGCCACCGCCTAAATCGCCCAGAAAACCAGACGCGCCAAAATTTAACGTGATTTCTTTACGTTGATATTTCCAATTATTTGGTTTAAAATAATTTTGCCCACTCACGATGAATGAAATGCAGAGCGCTATTAATATTATTTTTAAATATTTCATCTACAGTAACATTGTTAGTTTACGTTTACGGCTTCATATTCGGCAAGAAATTCGCCAAGTGTTTTTCGTTTTTTATTTACGAATACGACTATCCAGGCAGTTTTTACGCCGCGTTGTATTAATTTTTGCCGGTGAATTTCAGCATCGATCAGCGTGGCAAATTCTTCCTGCGTAAATCTGGTAATACCATCGGAATACTTCTGCGACGTAATTTTTCCCAGTCCCAATAAATTTCTATAATCGAAGTTTTGCGGATGTCTAAAAGCTCCAATTTGAACAGTAAAATAAAAGTTTTGTGGTTTATGGGTCAATAGAATATTTCCAATTCGTTCCTTAATTTTTATTTCTTGCATTGTTTTGGATTCTGTTTTTACATCCTGTCGCTGGTTTGTGGGGTCTGTTGTTATTTTATTCGTTATATCCTGTTCATGCACGTTTACCGGACTATCTGACTGATGCCGCGCTTTTTGTGAATTTCCGGCTTGCGGTTGTTTTATATCACTATCATTAACGGTAAGAGTCATGGTGTCTTTTGTCATTTTTTCATCTGTTAGTTTCTCAGGCGCATAAACTTCTTTATTTTCAACATCCGGTTGGTTTTTTTTTTTCAGAGAGAAATCCATTTTTATTTCCTCATAGCTGTCTGAGTTCTCCGTTATTAAATCATATTCCAGGTTTTCATATTCCGGTGTGGAAATTTTAATTTGGTAATCGGACCCCGGGCTTAAAGAAACTATGAAACGGCCGGTTTTTCGATCGTAGTGGCCGGAATTAATAATTTCACCATTCGGTTTTTTTATTACTTCAAAAGAAGGGACCAGCGAGTGGGCCGCGGTATTAACTTTTCCGATGAGAACTTTAACAGGCGGTTTAATCCTGTAATCGATTTGGTTGACCATATAAATATCGCTTTCACCGTGTCCCCCAGACCGGATGCTACTGAAAATACCCTTGTCACATTTGTTGTTTAAGGAAAAGAAATTATCGTCTCCTGTGGTATTTACGGGAATGCCAAGGTTGGTTACCTGCGACCAACCATTGTCTTTTTTTATCGCATACATAATGTCATATCCACCCATACTGCTGTGCCCTTTTGAAGTAAAAAAGAGGGTAATTCCGTCAGTGTGCATAAAAGGAGCGTCTTCATCGTAGGGGGTGTTTATGGATGGCCCCAGATTGCTCGCAATTCCCCAATCCCCATTGACGAATTCGCTCACCCAAACATCCCTGCCTCCAAATCCACCCGGACGGTCACTTACAAAATACAGGAACCGGCTATCCGGGGAAAGCGCGCAGGACCCTTCCCAATGGTCAGCGGAATTAATGTTCGCGTTAAGCGGTTTTGCAACGCTAAATCCTCCGTTGATTGTTTCGCAAGCGTATATGTCACCTGGATTTTTGTTAGTACTGTTGAATAGAAATAGTTCATCACCATCCGGAGAAATGGCTAGCGCCGCATCGTTCCCTATGGTGTTAAGTTCGGTGATCGGTTCTGGTCGCGTCCAGTCACCTTTAGTGTTTTTCGTGGTTTTATAGATATCCGAACAATAGGTGCCGTTTGAGTCGGGTTTGAGACTTTCGTTGCGTTTGCCTCCGAGACTGTTTTTCCCAACGTATGTAAAAATGAGTACGGAGTCCATTGAAGTGAGAATCGGCACTGCTTCAAACTCTTTGGTATTAGCTATATTAATTAATTCAACCGAGGAGCTGGATTTTTCTTTTTTTAGAATTTGCCCATTCTTGCAATTAACCAGCAATGATTTAACGTCAACTCGTAATTTTTTGTTCTCCGACCTTTTACCTAATTCGATGAGTAGGTAATCTAACAGTGTTATGGCCTCATCAAAATTATAATTCACATGATACGCCTTAGCCAGGTAGAAATCGGAAACGGCATCCCGCTTAACAGATCTAATTTGGCTAAATAGTTCAATAGCCCTCGCATTCCTTTCTGGATAATTAAGGCAACATATTCCGAGTTTAAATTTGTAGTCTAAAATGTCCGGGTACTGGTTGGTAAGTTGATCAAAAATTTCATACGCTTTTTCATATTCACCACGGTCAAGGTGAAAATCTGCGTTTTCCTCGTTAACTTTGTTAAGGGATTTATTTTGGGCGATTAAACAATTAGAAACCAGTACTAAAGACCCAATGAGTGTAATAATCGTTTTACGCATTACCTTGGTTTTTAGAAGTTCCGTCGTAATATTTTTTTTCTTTATCATTTTTCTTTTTTGGGTTTAAGAGATGGCTTCATAAAGTGATTGGCATGGCGGAACCCGTTTTTTATTAAAAATATTTTTTGTTTTTGAACAAATGCATCCGTTAGTTATAAATTAAATACGTTTAGAAATTAGCCGTAACATCTCGCTTTTAATTAATTCCAGTACCTTTAAACGCGCCGGAGATTTTTCCGGAAAAGCGAAAAGAAATTCTGTTTCCATACGAATAATTAATAAATGTTCTTTTTCATGTTTCCAATTATTGTCTGGCATGGCTGTAATTAATTCTTCAAGAGTTGTCAGGTATTCCAACAAGATGTATTCATCATTCACCTTAACTTCTTCAATCTTTTTTTTTAAACTTGTTATATTCGTTTTTTCTAGAATTTCGGAGGACATATGCAGGTACTTATATAAGATCTTTGAGTTTTCAATTTTTTATGTTTACCGATTTTGAGTCGATGTTGGGAGGGTATCGTTAAAGGGTACCTGGCCTGTAATCTGCTCAAAATGAGATGTTTATTTTTTTATGACTTTCAAAAGAGTTGAAACATAGCCCGATTTAATGCTCACCAAATAAACACCGCTTCGTTCTTCACCTAAGTCAATTTGCGGCAGGCCCTTGTCAATCATTTTCTTCATAATGATTTCACCTAACATATTCGTCACAAGAACTTCTGTCGGATTTTTAATTCCGACCACTGTAAATTTATCTTCGGTTGGGTTTGGAAAAATTCGGATTCCGTCTGTGTTTTCCGGGCAATCGGTGACGGCTGTTTTCAGATATTTGGCGTTCATGTTATAATCCGTTTGTTTTAACCGGTAATAATAAATGTTCGGTGATGGCAGTTTTTCGGAAAACGTGTAATCATGTTTATAACTGCTTGTACCGGCGCCTTTAAGAGATCCAACTACCGTGTAATTGATGGCATCGGTAGAACGCTCCAGGGTAAAATAGGCGTTGTTGGATTCTGTTGCAGTGGACCAGGATATATTAACTTCGTTCTCGTTACAGATCACATTAAAATTCAGGAGGTCGATGGGTAAAATATTGAAAACTGTTTCGGAACCAAGTGTGAATGGACTAAACGAAGATACCAGCGATCCTGAGATAACGGTTCCCGACGTAGTATTACCAGTTGTGCCGCCATTGCCCTGGTCTTTCCATTTTGCCTGTACAGCGTCCCAACGCGCCACCAGCAAATCTGGAAGAACGGAAACCCCACAACTGTTGACATCCCAAGATAAGACAACGTTTACGGGCGTTGTACCACCAAGCCTGTTCAATACCCAATACTCGCAACTACTAATGTGATCGATCGTGGCGTCTTTTGAAGCATTCGTGAAGGATGGACTCGGATCCATATCGTAATACACAGCTGAATAATTTTCGCTGGATGCTAAAGGAGCGGAAATCCCAATTGGCCGGTAATACCCGCCGCTTCCCAATGGAAACGTGAAAGCCTGGTTCCCGAACTTAACAACGGTTCCTTCGATATAACTGGCATTGCTGGCATTGGTAGCTGTGGCGCCATTTGAAAAATGGATGGTTCCACCAGTTAGTTGAGTAATGCCGGAGGTCAGCTTCATGGTGTTACTAATAACATGCGTGCCCGCGGAAATAGTTATGCTACCTGTGGTGTTTAACACCAGGGTATTAAACGTTTGTGTGTTGATGCACGAAAGCGTTCTTGAAGCACTACCTACCAAATTCACAGTACCGATTCCTGCGGCGAAACTCCCATTATTTATCCAGTTGCCATACACATCAAGCCCAAAACTACCGGTAAGCGAAAGGCTGCCAGGAGCAATGGCCGAAAAGTTCGTGGTTGGAGTTACCGCTGGAGAAAGGGTGAGATTTTTGCAAGACGCTCCGCTTAAATTAATAACCGGTTGAAAAAATGTACCTGAATTATAAATGAGTACATCCGTGCTGGCCGATGGCACAGCCGAACCGCACCAGTTCGAAGAGGTAAACCAGTTATTACTGGTTGCGCCTGCCCATACCGCTAAGGAAGGGCTTGTGGTGGCTGGTATAAACGAAACACTTAAACCCGAACCGCCACCACCCTGCTGCAAACGAAACTCTACAGTTGTGGATGCCGAAAGCACACCTGCCCACGCAGTTACAGGACTGCCGTTAAAGGCCCGGGTGTAAACTTGTGAGCCGTTGATAAAAACGGTAATGTTGTCATCGTTGAATCCCACCTGGATGGAGTAGGTGTTGCAGGCAAAGCCCGTGCGTTTAAAACTCATGGACCAGTTACTGCTAGGCATCGTACAACCCAGGTAGGCATTTCCGTTTACCGCGTTGGCATTGGATGGGGCCGATCCATTGGACCAGCGTGTACTGGTACTAAAATTGTAACCACTGGCGCCCGATCCGTTTTCGGTATAATAACCAAAATAATTGGTGAAGGTAGTGCCGCTATAACAATAAGCGTTCCAGGTCCCTGACGGAAATACGGTAGGGTTAACCAAAGGCGCTACCGAAACTAACACAGTGGCATTAGCGCTTGCGCAATTATTATTGCCCGTTACCGTGTAAATAGTGGTGATGCTTGGAGAAGCCACCACCGAATAGCCGGTTGTGGCGTTTAGTCCGGCAGCGGGGGACCAGGAGTAAGTGTTGGCCCCTCCGGCGGTTAATGTGGAACTTTGTGCCGCGCAATTAAGTGTGGCGGAAATGGCACTAACGGTAGTGCTTGCCACGGCACTTACCAGAACGGTGGTAGTAGCGATAGAACTACAGGAAGTGACAGGGTCTGTTACCTTACAGGTATACACAGTGGTTATGGTGGGTGAGGCCAATGTAATTGTTCCGGTAGTGGTACTCAGAGCCGTGGAAGGGGTCCAGGAATAACTCAGGCCTGGAACAAAACCGGCTGTGAGCGTAGCGCTGGTGCCTGGACAGGTAGTAACCGGAGGGCCCAGGTCGGGGAAAGGTACTGTTGCGAAAGTGGCGGAAAGAGCGCTGGTAGTGCCGAACGTATTGGCTTGCCTGATTTCAACAGTGGATGCTGCACCAAGAAACCCGCTCCAGACCGCATTATCTGTGGCCGTGTTGGCGTTTTGAAAAACGGTAGCGCCATTTACTGCCAATAAAACGAAGTCGTCGTGTGCGAGGCTGATGCGATAATATCCGCAGGTGAAATTTGTTCGTTTGTGGATGGTACTGTGCAACGTGCTAGAAATAACGCAACCGGAGTAAGCGGCGCCGGAGCTGGCATTAGCGTTACTTGGAGTCAATGTATTCGCCCATCTGCTGGTGGTATTAAAACTCAGATTATTCTCGGTATAATAACCAAACAAATTGACAAAGGAAGGACTGTTATAACAATACACATTCCACGCGCCGCTCCCAGACACGGTGGGAGATGGGGAAACTGGTACACTTTGAACCGATATTGTTCGTGTAGCATTGAGGGTACTGCAATTATTGGAGCCGGTTACGGTATAAACGGTTACTATGGTTGGAGAGGCTATTACCACATTTCCGGTAGTCGTGTTTAAGCCGGTAGCTGGAGCCCAGCTGTAGGTATTGGCTCCTGTGGCCGTAATGCTGGATGTTGAAAGTCCGGTGCATATCACCGAGGTGTTTACACTGGTACTGGTAGTAGGTAGGGCATTCACCGTAACGGTTACAGACCTTGTAAACACAGCGCACCCACTTGCAAACGCATTAACCGTATATTGAGTAGTGGCTGCAGGGTTGGCAATAACTGCTGAACCTGTTGAACTACTCAAAGAGCCGGCGGGTGCCCATGAGTAGGTGACAGGCAAGGTACCGGTATTTACCACACTCAAACTGGCGTTGGTGGATGCGCAAATGGTTACCGGGGCCGATATGGAAAGCTCGTTGAGTTTAGTGAAATTAGCAGTGAGAAATCCCTGTGGGCTTACATTGGAAGATCGAATCTCGACTTTATCGCTGGGTTGGATAACTCCCCGCCACGCATTTGTAACCCCTGCACAACACACAGTATTCTGATACACCGTTACGCCATTGATCAGGATATACACCTCGTTTCGCCGACTGGGAATGTCAATTTGATAATACCCGCAGGGGATATTGGTTCTTTTATAACTGTAAGAATAATCAATAATGCCAATGTTGCAACCACTGTATGCTGATCCGGACGAGGAGTTAGCGGAACTGGGGCTGCCTGTATCCACCCATCGTGTGGTAGTTGTAAAACTCAAATTGTTCTCTGTATAAAATCCACGATAATTATTCACGTAATTATTCCGGGTTTCAAAACAATGTACGTTCCAGGTGCCGCTTCCAAAAACAGTTGGGTTGCCAACGGCTGCCTGTATGGTAATGTTTGATCCGTTGTCGGGCCCTATTGCGGGAGGGCTATTGGCTACCATTCGCAACAGGTAACCTGTACCTGCCGGAGTACCTGGGGGCAATGTACAACTGATTGCTGCGGGTACTGTTCCGGTACGTGTACCTACTACAACCGGGCTGGTAAAACTCCCGGTGGCATTAGAGAGTTGCACAGAATACACGTTGGCCGAAGGGGTGTTTACAAAATTGCAGGATGCGTGCGAGAAGTTAACCGTGAAGGTTTCGCCCTGGCAAAATGTACCGGAACTAACGGTTGGACTATTAAGGGCAATGCCAAAGATGGTAAGATTCACACCGTTGTCTGATCCAATGACAGCCGGATTAGAGCTGACAACCCGGAACCGATAAAGCCCGCTGGTTACCAGTGTAGAGGGCAATGCACACAAAATACTACCGCCAGACACGCTGGCCACTGTTCCGATACTTACGGGACTCCCGCCAAAGCTACCAATAGCGTCGGAAATCTGTGCCGAAAAAATGTTGGGGCCCGGGGTATTTGAAAAAATACCTGAAACGGTGTAAGTAATAGTAACGGGAGTGCCTGCGCACAGAGTGGAAGTAACGTTTTGCGAAGTGATGTTAACAATTTGCGCACTCGATTTAATTTGAGATAACACACTAAAAAGTAACAGGAAACCGGCGCTGAACCGGAAGGAAAACATCCAGTGAGCAGGATTAGAACTAAAACACAGTTTTTTCATTAGAGACAATTAATTAAATTATGTATAAACTCTTATTTTTTATTAGTACCTAAAATCGTAGCGTCTTACTTTACTCACTTATTACTTATCTCTTCAGGGGCTTAATATGAAGGAAAGGAACCTCGAAAAATCTACAATAATCATTCAGTTCCTTTCACTTCATACATTACATTGTCCGGATCGGGGAAGAACAAAACACAAACTTTTCCGGACTTTGCAATCTCAATTAAACGTTTCGTACAAATCCATTTTACAAAACAACATTTAAGAAGAACAACAAATCATAGAACCTATATTTTAAATCAAAACGCTTCAATGCCTTAAAACAGGATAACTGCTGACTAAACTTTCCAAAACCGAAGCAACATTTAGTGACAAACAGGAACCTTATTAATTCTTATCACATAAAACTACTTTCCAATTTTTGGAATTTTTTGTAAAAATGTGAGTTTAATAGTTGTAAAAATATAGGGTTAATACCCCATTTGCGTGGTCACAATGACCAGTTCGGTTATACGTCAATAGTTTTCGTACATTTGGAGGTTATCGACACAAATTAGACACAAAAGTTACAGTGAGAAAAAATTATGGAACAAATAAAAGTACTTATTGTTGACGATCACAGTTTGGTGCGCGAAGGCATTAGACGTTTATTAAACAAATTGGAGGACATTGAAGTGGTCGCCACATTAAACGATGGAGCTGAGGCCATTGATTATGTTGAAAAAAACGACATTGACATAATTTTAATGGACATAGACATGCCAAATGTAAATGGCATAGAAGCAACAAACAGTATTTCTAAAAAGCATAAAGATATTGGCATAATAGGGTTGTCGATGCACGACAATAAAAAAATCGTCGATAGATTTATAAAGGCCGGGGCTAAGGGGTATTTACTGAAAAACACAGATGCGGAAACACTGATTACAGCCATAAGAAGATGTTTTTTCGGATTTCAATTCATTGACGAAAATTTAGCGAATGATCCGAATCGTGTGAAGAGTGACCCGATCATTTCTTTGGACGCCACACACTTGCTTTTAACGACGAGGGAATTGGAAGTTTTAAAACTAATTGCGGAGGGGCTATCCAATAAGGAAGTAGGAACGAGACTTTTTATTAGCACAAAAACGGTTGATGGACACCGAACCTCATTAATGAGAAAATTAGATATACACAGCGTTGTCGGTCTGGTAAAATATGCCATTGCAAAAGGGATGATCGAATCATGAGAACGTTAGCCTGTTTACTGCTTTTTTGTTCGTATAGTATTAAAGCCGGTGTTGTAGAGAATAATTATTTACACAGGTTCGGGATCGGCGATGAAATAAAGGCAATCATAAAAGACCTGCCCGGGAAGTTACTTTTGTCAAAGATAGATTCATTAAAGGTTTTTGACTCACTCGCAAAAGCGGAAAATGATATGCAAAAGGGGGCGCTTTTTTCTGGTATTGCAACAGTTACTTCGGCCATAAATTACTGCGAAAAAATGAAGTATGACTATGGCGTAGCATTGGGTCATAAGTCACTGGGTCAAATTTATTCGATAGAACCCGTGAATCGGGCTAAATCACTGGAACAAACAAGTATCGCGATTAAGATGCTAAAAAAGTTGCATCGGAATGATCGATTAGCAAGTTGTTATTTGGATTTGTCGTTGCTTTATAGATTCATGAATTTACCTGACAGTTCGTTAAAATATACTTACCTGGCACTGCCTTTATTTGACAAAAGTAACTACCGCGGGATAGCTTCTACATTTTTCGAAATAGCAGGGGTTTTTGAGTCCATTCAACAACACGATAAAGAGCTCTTCAATCTCAAAAAAGCGGAGTTTTTTATGCTCCTCGATACGGGAGAGAGAAACAAGGCGAACATAACGATCTTATATAATACCATGGGAAGTTGTTATGCCAGGGCCGGAAACAAACTCGCGCTCACTTATTTTCTTAAAGCTGTAGATGTTTGTAAAAAAACGGAAAACATGTACATGTTAGCCTGGAGTTACGCAAATATTGCAAGCCATTACGATGACCACAATGAAAATGATAAAGCAATTTCTTACCAACGATTAGCATTACAAATTTTTGAAACTATAAACAATGAAGGAGGAATTTGGGAAGCTGCAAATAGTCTTGGCCTGATGTTGTTAAAAGGAGGGTATTACGATCAGTCATTAAAATATTTGAAACGGGCTTATTTAATTGCGTCCCAGCAGAAGGATTTAAGTGGTTTGAAGAAAGTGAATTTTTCGTTCTATGAGTTTTTCAAAAAAAAGCAGTCCTATAAACTGGCACTTTCTTATTATGAAAATTACAACAGATTAGCCGATAGTTTAAATAGTGATCCCTCGGATCTGGATAGACTGAAGACGGCGCTTACCGCGGATTTTAAAAGTCGGGAACAACTCTTAATCGAAAAGGCATTGAATAAGGATTTAAAAAATGAAATTCGAATCACCAATCAAACGCGGTTTTACATAATCATAGTTTTCAGTTTGTTATTTATCATATTAGTTGTTTCAGTGATTCTGATCCGCAGAGATTTAAATCGCAAGTTAGATACAGAGAAGAAAATAATCGCTTTGAATGAAGAAAAGAATCGTCTTGTTCTTGAGATTCAGGAAAACGAACGTCAGATCATGGCCCGGGAAATTCATGACTCTGCCGGGGCAAGTATTGTATCCATAAAAACTTCTTTGACTAACTGTTTAAAGATGACGAATCACAAGTCGTTATACACTGCAATAGATGCAAATATTATTCAGGTGGATAGACTGGCAAATAACCTTCGGAATATTTCTCATCGAATGATGCCCGTGGCGCTCAAAGAACAAGGTTTGGGAGATTCGATCGAATATCTTTTAAAAAGTTTATTGTCATGGACCGAAATCAAGTATAGTTTTGATAATAATATCGGATCCAAAAGATTCGATGAGAGCATTGAAATTGGATTATATCGGATAACAGAGGAGTTATTGAGTAACGTACTTAAGCACTCTTATGCAAAAAGGGTGAATGTAATTCTTTACCAGGTGGTAGCGAATGTCGTTTTGATGATTGATGACGATGGAATAGGTTTTCTTAATAATTACAAAAAGGGCTTAGGGTTAAACAGTATTGAATTAAGGCTTAAGCAGATTAATGGATGTATGAATTTCGAGAACAGATTACCTTCAGGTGTTATAACAGTAGTATCTATTCCGAGCATTCCAGTTGAGCATCGTTAACGTGACCAAACCCTTTTTTGGTTACAGTGTGTTTTTGGAGAAGTTAAAGCGGCGATTAATATAGAAAAGAAGGAATGTTAGATGATATATTTTCTGAATTTTTGTACAACTAGTCGTAAACACTCTTTTTAAACCCTCTTTCAAATATTACAAATCAGGAAGTTTCTAACGGTTTTTCACATATTTTCTCTATGTTTTGAGTTTTCCCAATGCTGTTCTTGTTTTGAAATTTAATCCGCAGAGGTCTTACTTGAACTAGAAAGATTATAAGCACGTACTCTGGAACCCTTTTTTTGTTTCAACAAAAAAGCCCGCAAATTTTGCGGGCTTAAGTTTAAGAGTGGCGTGCAAGAAAATTATTCAACAATGATCTTCTTACTTATTTTAAAGCCATTGGTATCACCAGTTACAAAATAAACACCTTTCGCTAAACCGTCTACTGAAAATTCAGTGGCAGGATCTATCGAAATGGTGGTCATTAACTGACCCAATGCGTTGATGATGGTTAATGTAACCGCTTCGTTTGTTTTAATGGTAAAGCGACCGTTGTTAGGATTAGGATAGATGTTGATGGAAGCTCCGTAACCGTTTAGTTCGTTAACCCCTGTGCAAGCGTCAACAATTACCGAAACGGTAGTGGTTGCAGAACAACCCAATTGGTTTGTGCCGGTAACATCGTAGATGTGGTTAAGCACTGAGGCGGGTGTTACTGTAACCGTTGAGGTAGTAGCAGAACCCGCAGAAGTTCCCCACACGAAGTCATCGGTTCCTATAGCGGTGAGCGTTACGCTTTCTCCTTTACAAATTAAACTTTGAGAGGCGGAAGCTGTAATGGTTGGATTTGGATTCACAACCACAGTAACAGTTTTGGTTAAAAAACAGTTGTTGTTGTCGGTGCCTGTCAAGGTGTAAACAGCAGTAGCGGTTGGTGTTAGGTTAATGGTGTTGAACGGGCTTAAGCCGGTCCATGCAAGACCGGTACCACCGTTTCCTACCAGTGTCGTTACTTTTCCACGACAAACGGTTGTATTACCCGAAACACCAAGTTGCAAGGTGCTTACCGGCACACTCACCACCGTGCTGCTTGAGCAACCGTTATTGCCGTAACCGATCAGATTGTATGTTGCAGTGACTGCAGGCGATAAAGTAATAGAAGGGGCAGTGGATCCTAACGTGATCCAACTGTAGGTATCCGCTCCGCTTGCGTTAAGTGTGGCCGTGCCTCCGGCACAAAGTATGGATGGAGAAACGGATGCCATTGTTACAGGAACAGTATGCGCAATAACAGCGAGTGCCGCGGATGATGTACAACCCAGCGAGTTGGTACCAGAAGCCGTATATAACGTGGTGATACTTGGTGTAACTATAATTCCAGCTGTGTTAGGGTATACGGAGGCGTTCGGTTGTGACGTCCAGGTATAGTTTGACGCGCCGTTGGCAGTTAAACTTACAGAGCTTCCAATACAAACAGAGGGCGAAGAAGGGGAGATGCTAATGATTGGTAATGGATTGGCCGTAATAGAAACAGTTGCCGTATTCGTACAGAATGCGTCGGAGGCAAACACTGTATAAATGGTGGATGAGCAAGGATACACGACTACGCTGGCAGACGTGATAGAACTCGGTTGCCAAATGTAGGAAATACCACCCGTGGCAGAAATGATGGCCGAAGAAGTACAGGCGCATACAGTTAAGGCCGGACTGGCGGTAACCGTTGGCAGATTGTTTACTACCAGGGTCACAACAGCAGAAGTGGTGCAAGTACTGTTAGCTCTTTCCAAAGTATACACTGTTGTTACTGTAGGAGAAACTACGATGATGGAGTTGCTTGAACCGGCAAAGTTCTGAGCGGTCCAGCTATAGTTAGCGGCATCCACCGCCGAAATGGTAGCGGTTGATCCAACACAAATGGCGGTAGAAGAGGCTACCGGTGCAATGCTTGGGGTGTTAATTACAGTAACACCGACAATCGCCTGAGCTCCGCAGCCATTCGCATCAGTACCAATCACTGAATAGTTGGTTGTAGCGGCAGGTGTGAATGACGCATTGTTGGGGGCGGTTGGTGTCCACGTGTAATTGATCGCTCCTGTAGCGTTCAGAATAATAGTACCACCAGAACAAATGGAAGGAGTACTAACACTTGCCGTAACCGTTGGTAAGGCAAACACCGTTACTGAAACCACTGCGGAGGAACTGCCACATGCATTTACACTGGACACGGTATAGTCTGAAGTTGCTGTTGGCGTAAATGAAACCGCATTAGCCACACCATTACTCCAGGTATAGGTGCTTGCACCGCTTGCGGTTAAGGTAACTGCTTGTCCATCGCACACACTGGTTTTACTTGCAACAGCGGTAACTGTAGGCGCATTGATCACGGCAATGTTAGTAGTCGATTTTAAGGAAACACAACCATTGGCATCGGTACCAAAAAGGGTATAAGTAGCGGTTGTTGTTGGGGAGAAGGGTGTATTATCAACAATGTTTGGTGTCCAGGTGTAGGTGAATGCACCGGTTCCATTAAGTGATACCGTTCCCCCTGCACAAATGGACGGGCTGCTGGCCGTTGCTGTAACGGTTGGTAATGCATAGATAGTTACCGAAACAACCGCCGATGAACTGCCACAAGCATTTATACTGGTCACTGTATAATCAGCAGTGGAAGTAGGAGAGAATGGCGCACCATTCGCGATTCCGTTGCTCCAGGTATAGGTGGTAGCGCCGCTGGCAGTTAAACTAACCGTTTGTCCCATGCAGGCTGCAGTTTTACTGGCTACAGCGGTTAACGAAGGGGCAATTGTTACGGCCACATTGGTGGTTAGGTTTTGGGATACGCAACCGTTCGCATCTGTACCCACTAATGTATAAGTGGTGGTAAGAGTAGGAGAGAACGGTGTGTTATTTGGGATAGAGGGTGTCCAGGTATAAGTCAGAGCTCCGGTTCCGTTCAGGTTAACGGTTCCGCCGCCACAAACAGATGGGCTGCTGGCAGTTACGGTAAGAACAGGCAGGGCAAAAACAGTGACTGAAACAACCGCGGAAGAACTTCCACAGGCATTTGTACTTATAACGCTGTAGTCAGAGGTGGTCGTTGGAATAAATGAAGATCCATTATTTACACCATTACTCCAGGTATAAGTGCTGGCTCCATTGGCTGTTAAACTAACAGATTGTCCGGCGCAAACGCTGGTATTGCTGGCTAAAGCCGTTATGGTTGGAGCAATGACTACAGAAATAGTGGTGAAGGTGTTTTGAGACACGCAGCCATTTGCGTCAGTACCAGCCAGTGTATAAGTAGTAGTTGAATTCGGAGAGAACGGCGTATTATTTGTGATTGCCGGTGTCCAGGTATAGGACAAAGCGCCGGTTCCATTCAGGTTAACCGTGCCACCCGAACAAATAGATGGACTGCTTGCGGTAATGCTTACAATTGGCAAAGCCAAAACAGTTACCGAAATAACCGCTGTTGAGGTACCGCAGGAATTTGTACCGGTTACCGTATAGTTGGATGAAATGGCAGGGATATAATTGCTGCCGTTTATAACACCATTGGTCCAGGTGTAAGTGTTGGCCCCACTGGCGGTCATTATTACCGGTAATCCAGCGCAGACAGTTGAAGTATTTACAATGGCCGTAACCGTTGGTGTGTTATCAACTACAATTGTCAACGAGGCAGACGAAACACAGCCTAATCCGTCGGTAGTAGTTACAGAATAGTTGGAGGTAATGGTTGGTGTAACAACTAATGAGGAAGTATTACTACCATCGCTCCAGGTGTAAGAATCGGCTGCCGAGGCAGTGATGGTTAATGTGTTACCAGAACAAATTAAAGTACTGGAAGCCGACATACTTGTAGTGCATTGGGCTTTTAGAGTTCCTGCTCCTGCAAGCGAAACAAACAGAATCGCATTCAGGAATTTGTTAGAAATCAAGTTACGTAAAGAGAATTTTTGGTTCATTTTTTATTTTTTGGCTGCGAAGGTATAAAAAATAACACGCGATGTTTACTGTACTTAACACAACCAGGGTAAAAAAGTAAAAAACTATGTGTTCACATAGTATTACTTGTTATTAATAAAACATTAAGTAAAGATTAAAAATCTTATAGCACAATGATAATGAGCGAATTATATTTATTAACGGCTTTAACAATGACGCACAGTTAAGCCGGTGAATAATTTTGTTATTAAATTTTATTTAACGTTGATTTAAATCAGGTTTATGAATCCTGGCCATCCTTATTTGCGTTTAGATTTTAGATCGGCTGGCCGTCCAACGAGGTAGCAAACCCTAACGCTGCAAAAATAGCGCTCTAAATGCGCGTTTTATGTAAAAAGGAGGAAAATCAATCCGCGTGATGCCATCAAAACGTAATGCTTATCAGTTTTTCTATCCCGACAAGGAAAAAGCCTCTATTTCCGCAATTTAGAGTTGGCCTGAGTGAGTAGTCATAGTGATTTTGGATTTTGGTAATCAGGGGAGGTGTTAAACGATTACCCATTGCCATTTTTAGGTACAATAATCGTTTTTTTCAGAAATTATTTAATTTTTATGAAACTTAAAGACAGCCCCATAAATGCACAGAGAGGCGTAACTTGCTTATTGAAAGGGGTTTAGAAGTGATCGAATAAAAAAGTATTTATGAACATTCTACTTTTAAAATTTATTTTAATGCCGGGTGTAAATCATGTGTATTTTAGGACCTGTCAAAAAAAAAAGGACTCTTTAAAATAAGCGGTAACTCATTATGTCTGAAGCCCAGAAGTACACGGATCTAAATTATTTAAACAATTTTTCGGATGGCAATGAAAAATTTGTTCAGGAAGTTGTTGTCATTTGCATAGAGCAAACTACCAAAGAAATTATTAATTTGAAAGCTGCATTGGCCGCGGGCGAATTTAAGCGGATTGGCCAAATTTGTCATAAATTGCGGTCCTCTATGGGATTTATGGGCATTAGCGCCGAAGTGACTGAAAAGCTGAAACAACTGGAGAGTTTTGCTATGAATGGACCCGATGAGTTTAAAGCAGAAACGGCCCGCATGATTGAAATTGTTTCGCGGGTAAAGGACGAGTTGCAGGAAGTGGTTAATCGAACGAAGGACCCGCATTAGAGAGAATCGTGAAGTAAGGCTTTTAAAGTTTCGAGTTCGTCCGTTATCTTTTTTATTTTTAACCGGGTAAATTTTTTCACGAGTTCGCGATGCGCCGGGTCGCCACTGAAATAAACAATGTTGAGGTTAATACTTTCTAAAATGAAAATCTTGTTTCCCGGTTCATCCGAGAAAACAATACTCGTGATATCACTTTTTTCGATCAAATGAACCGGATCGTTACCCCCATATTTTTCAATTACCCCTTTTTTTATAAATCCTCTCCATTTCAGGTCAGAGTCAATGATCGAGTGAGTGGCTAAAACAAATTTGTCATCAAAAAAATGCAATTGAAACAGCAGACTATGGTTCATGAATTCTTCGCGGTAATAATAAACCGCAGACGAAAAACCATTGTCTTTGCATATAAATCGCGGGACACCAAGTTTTCGGCTTACTTCCTTTTCAGTGTCGCCAAACTCGAGTGTTTTAAAACGGATCGGCGTCTCACTTTTAAAAATGGACTCGTGGTTATTACGGATAACTTCGATGAAATTCTGGAAACTCGCGGGGAAAATAAGGCGTTCGTAATATGAAGCACGCGAATCTTCATAATACTTGTAAGGTGCAGTGGACATCTATAAATGGGACGTAAAAATTGTTTATGTTTTATGAAAATTACTTAATGGAAACTAATTTAATCAGTAAAGCTGCTTTTAGGCATAATATTCGGTGGGAGGATTAAATTTTAGGGTAAAAGGACTAAAATTGTCGGTAAATGAAACCAAGTTTGCATTATATTTACGATCGTGAACTGTATAATAATAGATGATGATAAGGTGGCTCAAAAAGCTATCCAGTTTTTAATTGAAAAGTACCCGGGACTTAATTTGGTTGGGGTTTACGATAATGCGATGGAGGCGATGGAGGCGATCCATAAGCATGAGATTAATCTTGTTTTTTTAGATATTGAAATGCCCGACGTGAGCGGATTGGACCTCCTTAAAAATTTTGGTAATCTGCCACAAATCGTTGTGTGTTCGGCTAAAAAAGAATACGCGGCCGACGTGTATGAGTTTAATGTGACCGATTATCTGGTGAAGCCGATCAATTATGAACGTTTTGCGAAAGGGATGGATAAGGCCAGAGAGATTCAGGATAATTTTAAACTTACCGGCAAGCGCGACAATTCTTTTTTTATCAAACACAAAGGGTATTATATTAGCATTCCTGCTGACGATATTCTATATTTTGAAGCCCTGTCCGATTATGTAAATATCTATTTGCGTAACAATAAATACACCATTTATTCTACCATGAGGGCCATTGAAGCCAAATTGTCGGACGAAGAGTTTGTACGGGTTCATCGCTCCTACATCGTTCGCATCGATAAAATTTCAATGATCGAGGAAAACAGCGTTTTTGTAAAGGATACCTGCCTGCCAATAAGCAAATCTTACAGAAAAGGACTCACCAACCGACTGAGCTTTCTTTGATCTTTGCGCTGGCGCCCAATCATGACAATAAGTAGTTGTTTCTTACATGTGTAATTTTAACGATCTCTTAATTTTTTAAAACGCCTATGGCGCACGTAACTTTGATCCAGTAATTTTTCATAATAGTTTAGTAGATTCACCCTGTCAGGTTCGCCTGCAGGGTGTTTTTATTTTGAAGGCAATTAGAGTTCTCACTTCCGATCGCGATAAGTGGAGTTTATTTACATTTGTAAAGTGCGAACCGACACAGATATACGAGTCCTTTAGAGGCGTATGAGAAAACAGTTAAATTAGTGCATAAACAAACGCTGAATGACATTCGAACTTTTACCACTACTTGATCGTATGCTGGACTTTTACATGCATACACCGACCTCAGAAAGGTTCAACCGGTATTTACATTTACTGCAGGGAGATACAAAAGGGGACCTGATTTTGCCAATAGGAGGATTTAATCCAATGGCAAAAGCGCACGTAACTGAAACACTGCAAAAAATGAAAAACCTAAATGCTGAAGAGATCATTACCGAAATTTTAAATAAAGTAAATGATGAATTGAAGGACGATCCTGATCCAATAGTTTTTAAAACGGGGTTCAATTTGTCCGACGACTTGAAAGGAGGTTGGACAAACCACTACACCAGCGATTATCAGAGTAAGTTCGTGATTCAACCTCTAATAAGGCGGCATTTTTGTGTTCCCGTTTTTTGGACCAGCGAAATTATTGACGTCCCAAAAATACAATCGCGCACCTACGCCTATTGTTATCGCAGTCTTTATTTCTTTAAACATGGCCGCCCAATTACTCTGGAACAGCATGTTGTGCAGGAGTTGTTTGTGTGTAACCATGCAAGTCTGGAATATGGATCATGTAGAGAATTTGAACAAACCCGCGCGCTATTTGATGTAAATCGCCAGGCCGATGATCCCACAAGGGTCCTTAATTTCTTATATGGCGATCAGGCGGCTATTGCTTTAGGAAATAATCCAATGGGTATTACTGAAAATTTTGGAGGATACCGGTTCATAAAATACCTGAGTGAACACGATCTGCAACCATAAAAGTTTAACTCCAGTTGATGTGTTATTTTTATTTGGCCTGATACATCCGTTTAAACGCGTTGTTTACCGCTTGATGGCTAATAGTGGCATGGCTTTCGTTGGGAATGTAATCGTAATACGTGTTAATGCTTTTGTTTTTTATAGCCTTTAATTTTTCAGCGAATACTTTGGCATCTTCTTCCATTCGTGTACCAGAAAGACCTGGCGTTAGACCTTCATCTCCCACTCCAATATATACGTCTATTTTGTGGGAAAAATTTTCACTAAAAATATCAGATGGTTGATGGAAGAGTGAACCACTATCCCACCAAAGGCTTGGACTTATAATAATGTATTTATTAAAGAGTGTGGGCTTTTTTAGAAGCACCTCTATGGCAAACAAGCCACCCAGCGACTGCCCAATAAGAGTTTTTGGCGCTGAGGTTTTATAATTTTTTTCAATGAATGGCTGTAGTTCTTTTTCCACAAAAGCCATGAACTTGTCGGAATGTCCGGTGGTTGGGAATTCTTTTAAGTCAGCTTGTACTTTCGTAGGAAAACTAAAATCGCGCTTGCGGTCTACATTAGCAATGCCAACCACAATCGACTTTGGCACCCGGTTTACCCATGAGAAACTATTAAATTGTACCAGACCGGTTACATGAATAAAGTCCTCATCAAGGGAACCATCCAACAGATAAATAACAGGATAGCGGGTACTGTCTTCCCGCGTATAGCCATAGGGAAGGTAAATATTAAGCGTCCGTTTTTCATTTAAAATGGCAGAATATAACTCTTCCACCTGGCCCGAGACAAGGGGCTTGGCATCGCTTGTTTGCGCATCATAAATCAAAGAGCTAAACACAAGGATACATAATAAAGGTAATCGCATGACTGATAAGTTTAAAAGTTATACTTTGGTGCCGTTAGTTTGTGTCAAAATCTTTTTTGAATAAGGACCGTGTTCCGAAGTTTGTAAAAGTGGCTTGCCCAAAGGGCTAACCTGTTCACATGGTTAGTAATGCAAAGTCTTGACAAACCGACATTAAATATAGTGAAATTTCATATTTTTTCCGGCCAATTTATTGAAGAGTGCCATCTTATTATGCAATGACGTAATCGAGCAAGTAAACGATGGTGTTAAGGGGAGCGAATGACAAATTTGACGGAAAAAAATACGGCAATCGTTAATCGTATTACAGGTATTATACGTATTTTTTGGTTATTCGTTTTTTCTAAACCGGTTTATCCAGCGTTTGTTTTCATAAAGCGTGGAGCGACTGATTCTACTTTCTGGTTTATTTTTCAGATCTTTTAGATAGCCTTTTATG
>Ga0075163_10000412_pt1 | contig 54508 bp, 51 predicted proteins | sample JI1023141ADNA_FD_71478 | JGI IMG/M metagenome (GOLD analysis project Ga0075163, IMG submission 71478) | Wastewater effluent complex algal communities from Wisconsin, to seasonally profile nutrient transformation and Carbon sequestration -... | ecosystem: Engineered > WWTP > Effluent > Algae... | reverse complement strand
CAGGCGGATCGGCTCGCCATTGCCGCGCCCGCCCGGCAGCTTGTCGGCGCTCGCCGTGAAGGCGCGCCCGCCCGAAGCAATCAGCACCACCTTGTCGGTGGTCTGGCATTCCAGCGCGATGGCGAACTCGTCGCCCTCCTTGAATTTCAGCGCATCCAGCTTCTGATTGTGGCCTTTCAGCGCGCGGATCCAGCCCATCGTGGAGAGCACAACCGTGACCGGCTCTTTCACGATCAGCGCTTCCATCGCCGCCGTGTCGTCCACTTCCTTGGCGATCTCGAAGTTCGAGCGGCGCTTGCCCAGCTTGCCTTTGGGATCAAACACCTCGCGCGCCGCCTTCAGCTGGCGCTTCACTTCCGTCCACTGGCGACCGGTCGAGCCCAGCAGCTGCATCAGGTTGTCCCGCTCAGCCGACAACTCCCTGTGCTCGCCCTTGATCTCGATCTCTTCCAGCTTGCGCAGGGCGCGCAGCCGCATGTTGAGGATCGCCTCGACCTGGATCTCGCTTAAGCGGAATTTCTTCATCAGCGCCGATTTCGGATCGTCCTCATAGCGGATGATCCGGATCACTTCGTCGATGTTCAGATAGGCCTTGAGGAAGCCGTCCAATATCTCCAGGCGCCGCTCGATCTTGTCGAGGCGGTGCCTGGCGCGGCGTGTGATCACCTCGCGGCGGTGATCGAGATACGCGTTCAGCATATCCCGCAGGCCCATGACTTTCGGCGTGCCCTTGTCCAGGACGTTCATGTTGACGGGGAAGCGCGTTTCCAGCTCGCACTGGCGGAACAGGCTGGCCATCAGCACTTCGGGTTCCACGGTGCGCGATTTCGGCGTCAGGACCATCCGCACGTCTTCCGTGCTCTCGTCCATCGCGTCTTCCAGAAGCGGCGCCTTCTTGTTCTCGATCAGCTCGGCCAGCCGCTCCATCAGCTTCGACTTCTGAACCTGATAGGGAATCTCGGTGATGATGATCCGCCACATGCCGCGGCCGAGATCTTCGCGTCTCCACCGCGCCTGCATCCGCACGCCGCCGCGACCCGTCGCATAGGCTTCGCGCAGACCCTCCGGCGTTTCCACGATCACGCCGCCCGTCGGGAAGTCAGGTCCCGGGATGATCTTCATCAGATCGTCGACCGTGGCCTTTGGATTCTCCAGAAGGTAGATCGCCGCGTCGATGCACTCGGCCGGGTTGTGCGGCGGGATCGAACACGCCATGCCGACCGCAATGCCCGAGGCGCCATTGGCCAGCAGGTTCGGGAAGCCCGCCGCCAGAACCACGGGCTCCCTGTGCAGCGTGTCGTAGGTATCGCGGAAATCGACCGCATCCTCATCGAGGCCTTCCAGCAGCAGCATCGCAGCCGGCGTCAGCTTCGCTTCGGTGTAACGGAACGCGGCCGCGCTATCGCCGTCGATGTTGCCGAAGTTGCCCTGCCCGTCGATCAACGGCGTGCGCGTGTTGAAGTCCTGCGCGAGGCGCACCAGCGCGTCATAGATCGACTGGTCGCCGTGCGGGTGGTATTTGCCGATGACTTCACCGACCACGGTGGCGCACTTGCGGTGCGGACCATCGGGCACAAGGTTCTGCGTGCGCATGGCATACAGCACGCGGCGGTGAACCGGCTTCAGACCGTCCCGCACATCCGGCAGCGCCCGCGATGTGATCGTCGACATCGCATAGGCGAGGTACCGGCGCGACAGCGCGTCCGACATCGACTCGTCGATGATGTGGCCGCCGGGGCCGTCTTCAATCACGGTGTCGTCGCCCATTGGCGGCATCCTCAGTCAGTCAAAAAAGAAGTCGCAGAATCAGCCTGCAGCCGGGGAGAGTCGCCCCTGACGCTCCAGCCGGTCAATCATCAGGAACCGGGCTTCAGGTACAGGTTTGTTGAGATCTCCAAACAGACGTTCTGACAGGAAATAACCGGTTAACCGGAAGCCATTGCGGATATCCACAGGTGTCGCCGGCTGCCGCGGATCCAGCAGAAAGGCCGGCAGCGCCAGCAATCTGTCCAGATAAGGTTCCGCTTCCGATCCGCGCACCGCCCGCCCCGATTTAGGGCTCACATGGGTCAGGCCGTCATTGGCGCCCGAGACGGCGCAATGGCTGAGATCCAGCCCGTACCCCATCATGCCGAGCAGACCCATCTCCCAGCGGATGAACAATGCCGGCCACACGTCGGGCTCGCCCAGCATGTCGAGCAGCGTTTCCGCCGCATCATACAGCGCCGGCTTGGCCTCGCCTTCCGGCAACGCCCCCATCAGGATTTCCGCAATCGCGCTCAGCGCGCCCAGCGATCCCGGATCGCTGAGATAAAGCGCCGACCGTTCCCGTTCCGGCTCTGCAACAGCGAAATGCCCGAGGCTGTCTTCGGCCCGCGCCCGCCATGTCACGGCCAGCGTATTGCCCGGCTGCATCACCGCCCGCTTGGCCCGGCTCGCCCCGCCATAGACCAGCCCGCGCGCGCGGCCCTGTGTCCGCCCGAACACGTCGAGAATCGCACCGGTCTCTCCAAACCGCCGCAACCCCAGCGCGATCGCCGTATCCGTCCATTCCGCCATGCGCTCTGAATAGGCTCGCGTGATGGGCAGGGAAAGAGCCGATCCCGTGGCGTCTCGCACGCCCGGCAAGCCGCATGAAGGCGGCATCCGCACACGGGCGAAGCGCAATCGCCTTGCAACTCCCGCCCCGCCCGGCAGAATGCACCCGATGCTCGACCCAGACACGTTGCGCGCCGAACCAGGCGGCGGCTACTGGCGCTTCAAGACCACACCACGTCTCGGCAAGTCCGATATCGCTGCGCCATCGGGAGGCGACCGGGGACCGGACGCCGCAACCCTCACCCCTCTCGAAGCCGCCCTCGCCCGCATCGACGCCCTTTACGACAAAGCCCTGATCGCTGCCGAGAAAGGCTGGATCGCGCCCTAGACCGCTCCGCTGCGGCCCGGTGATGCATGGAGCCGCGTCCGCCTGTTCGCAGACCCGTCAGGCGTCATCGTCCTCAGCCTCAACGAAGGCGAGTTCGATGCCTGCCGCCTGTGGGCGTCGCCTTCGCCGCAGGCCAGCCCACAATGGTCGACCATCGCAACGGGGGCGGCGCCAGCTGATCCGGTTCAGCTCTTCCTGTCACGTCTTCCAGCCTTCGACGACGCTCTGGAAACCGCCGAAAATCATACGTTTTCCGTCGAACGGCATGTCGGTCATTCCCGAGGGATGCAGGCGCGGATCGGCCATGACCTTCTTGTTGATCTCGTCACGTTTTTCGCGGGATTCGTAGGTAATCCACGAAAAGAACACGACCTCGTCGTCCCTGGCCTGCACGGCGCGCGGAAATGACGTGACCTCGCCATAGGGCACGTCATCGCCCTGGCATTCGACGTAGGACAGTGCGCCGTATTCCATCCAGACATCGCGTCCGAGCGTCGCCATTTTCTTGTAGGCTTCGATGTTCGCCTTGGGGATCGCCAGAATGAAACCATCGACATAGGGCATGGACCTTCTCCTCCTTGATCAGCCTCTTGTTCCAAGACGTCCCGGCGCCTGCCGTTCCGACACCGTCCGGCGCAAAACCGCGTCGAACAGGGAGCTCAACCGGCTTTAGCCGGATGCAGCTGGCGCCATTGCCCGCAACGATCGACCGCCGCAACTGGGGCGACGCCTTGGACCTGGACCGCACAGGGTTTTTTTTCAGGCAGCACGCCTGCGATCGGAAAACCGTCTGGAAAATAAATCTGTCCCCACCTCTCGACCGCCACGTTATTCTCTGCGGCATGAAACTCCCCATCGTCCATCACCCCGCCTACGACGTCACAACCATCCCGGACGATCACCGCTTCCCGATGCGCAAGTTCGCGCGCCTCGCCCGGCAACTTGTGGCGAGTGATTTTGCTGATCGTCTCGCCTGGCATGAACCCGAAGCCGCGCCCGTCGCCGCCGTCGAACGCGCCCACGATCCCGCCTATGTCGCCGACATTCTTCGCCAGAGGCTCGACGACAAGGCCGCCCGCCGCATCGGCTTCCCGATCACGCCGGCCGTCGCCAACCGCTCGCTGCTGTCCACTGGCGGCACGATGCTCGCCGGCCGTCTCGCGCTTGAACACGGCGCCGCCGCCAACACGGCGGGCGGCTCGCATCACGCCGCGCGCGGTCACGGCGCCGGCTTCTGCGTCTTCAACGATGTCGCCATCGCAGCGCTCGATCTGCTCGAGGCGAACACCGTCGCCCGCGTCCTCGTCTTCGACTGCGACGTGCATCAGGGCGACGGCACGGCGCAGATCTTCGCCGCAGACCCGCGGGTCTTCACCTGTTCGATCCACTGCGAGGCCAACTGGCCGCTTGAAAAGCCGCCGTCGGATCTCGATGTCGGCCTGCCGAAGGATGCGGACGACGCAGCCTATCTCGACGTCCTGCTTCCCGCCCTCGCCCTGTCCATCGATCGCGCCCGGCCGGATATCGTCTTCTACAATGCCGGCGTCGATCCTCACGCCAGCGACCGCCTCGGCAAGCTCGCCCTCACCGACGACGGCCTGCGCGCCCGCGACCTGCACCTCGCCCAGACCTGCCGGCGCCTTGGCATCCCGCTCACCGCCGTCATCGGCGGCGGCTATGGCGAAGACCGCGACGCCGTCGCCGCACGCCATCTGATCCTGTTCGAAGCGATGGCGAAAACCTTCACCTGAAAAACAAAGAGCGGCGAGGAGGCTTCAAAGCCTCCTCGCCGCTCCTTGCCCAGTCACGATGCGCTTTTTTAGGCGCCCGCGACAAACCCCGCTTCAGGATTTCTCGTGGCGCAGCTGCATCGCGCCAACCGCGGCCGTGATGCTGAGGCCGTTATTGCCCTCGACGCTGATCGGCTGCAGCGAGATCGACTTGTCGAGCCCGCCAACCAGGACGTTCAGGTTGCCGCCGACAACCGCGGTTGCGCCTGCCGTGACGCCGCCATACGTGCCTTCCAGCAGGTCGGCTTTCATATCCTTCGACGGCGCGATCACATCCCAGATCATCACGCCGCCCTTGGTATAGCCGATGTCGATGCCCAGTTTTGTGATGTCGCCGCTATAGCGGCTCACATCGCCATTGGTCGACTTGAACGCGCACTGCAGGTCCTTCTGCGAGCCGAGAATGTAGCCCCAGCCGCTTTCAACATCGCACGTCAGCACGCCGACGCGCACACCCGCCGCGCTCGCTGGCGCCGCCATCAATCCCGCCGCAACCATAGCGCCGGTGATAATGCCAAGTGTCCTGGACATGCCTGGCCTCCTGTTTTTCCCCGCACGCTCGCGGGCGTTGCGAACGTGACCCGACCCGCTTCACACAGATCAAGCCGCTCGAGGTAGCAACGTCGCCCTCTGCGCCCCGTTCCGCTGCATGGAGGGAAGGTAAGGTGCTCCAGCATTGGTTGCGGGAGAACCGGTCGAGGCGCACCGCGATGCGGTCGGCCAGATCCCGGCCCGATATTTCAGATCGCGCGTTCGAAATCGAACCGACACATCAGAAGCCCGCGCACATCGTATGGGAATGGAGGACGGGCAATCGCCTTTCGAGCGGCGCTGACAGCGTTGCATCGACGTCGCCTTCGGGCTTTTGGACGCTGGCTCTCGATGTCGATCGCGAACCTGTGCACGCCAGCAACGCCGGTCAGGCGATCAGGCCGTCAGTGCGTTCCGAGTTCGGTCTTGCAGTAGGCCTCGACGATTCCGTAGCACTCGCACGCCGCCTGCTCGAGCCCCGCCCGGTCGACGATCGTCAGCTTGCCGCGCGAATACTGGATCAGCCCCTGCTTCTGCAGCACGCCCGCCGAGATGGTCACGCCAGGTCGCGTCACGCCCAGCATCAGCGAGATGGTCTCGTGCGTCAGGCCCAGCGTGTCGCTGCCGATGCGGTCGTGAGCCATCAACAGCCACCGGGCCAGTCTCTGCGTCACGTCGTGCGTCCCGTTGCACGCGGCCGTCTGCGCCACCTGCACATGCAGCGCGTTGGCGAACTGCACCAGCGCATCCCGCAAGCCGCGCAATTTCTCCAGCAATGCCCGCACCGCTGAGACTTCCGCGCGATACACCCAGCCTTCGCTCTGGCCCATGATTTCCGATGTCGCGATGTCGGCGCCCAGCACCGCATGCACGCCAGCCGCCCCTTCAGGCCCGACGTGCCCGATTTCCATCCGCCCGCCCTGCTTCAGCGGCGCCAGAAGCGAGATCAGCCCGTTCTCGACAAAGTAGATGTACTTCGCCTGCGACCCCGCCAGCTCCAGCACGTCCCCCTGATGCAGCTTCCGCTTTTCCAGCTTTGAGCGCAGCGCTGCGAATTCGGTTTCCGGCAGCGACGCCAGAATACGGTTCGATATCTCAGCCTGGGTTAGCGGATTCATGCTGTGGCCCCGGGTATGACGGGGAGCACACACATCTCTCTGCCGGACATCGCCACATTCGTGCAGTCCGATACCGGCGAGGCTATACCCCTTGGGCCAGCCGAACCAGCACGGGGATTCATACGAACTTGGTTTCGGGCACGGACGTTCAGCATCATCGCTGCGATGGCCGCCCGGATCGCAGTGCAGCGGCCTCACGCCGCCGAAAGAACTTGCTCACTGACACGCAATCGTCCCCGTACGGACCACCTTGCCCGATAGGCGACACTTGGAGAGCCCGCGCGCCGTTCTGTCTGTTCGACGCCTAACACAAGCGCTGACAAACCTGTCGATTGCGACAAGGAACCGCTTGAACTTGCTTGAATTAGTTCCGTCCAGCCGGCCGGCGGCGGCGATCAGCCCAGCCCGTCCCGCAGCACATAGACAACCTTCGATCCCTTGGTCTCGAAGGCGCACTTCACCCATCTCCCGGCCGCGTCATACCAGAAGCTGGCCGCGATCTCGGACGTCACGTCGAATCGCCGCGCCTCGATCTGGCCGCTGGAGGTCTTCACGGTCTCAAGGCCGCGGTCCCTCACCGTCATCGGCAGCATTGCGCCGGTCTCGGTCGAAAACATGCCCGGCTGCTTCATTTCGGCGATGTTCCAGTGCGTCGAGGGAATCACCACGCCGGACAGCACGCCCCTGAACTTGGCGCCCGCCACCTTCAGCCCGGCATCCGTCGCCTGAGCATCGATGGGGCGCCACTTGCCGTCATTCTTGGTCCGGCCGCTTACCGACGCCAGCCTGCCGTCCGCCCAGCGTTCGGTGATGTCCTGCACATAGTGGAATGCCGTGATCGGCCCGAACGCGACTTTCAGTTCGATGTCGGTGTCGATGGTCAGCGCATCGCCCACGCGGGAAAAGCTGACGACGTGCCGGCCAAATTTCTCGCCATTGCGGAAGACGTCGAACACCAGGCTGTCGCCATGCTTCGGCGACCACGCGAACGGCTCGTTCGGCGCTGGATCAGCCAGCGCAGCGGAAGACATCAGAAGGGAGATGACAGCGGCGAGTGCAAACAGGGCCTTGCGCTGCATCATGCCGCCTCGCTGCGACGACCGGCCAGCCCGAACAGACCCAGCAGGCCGCGCAGCGGACGTCCTGCCTCGGTCGCGATCAGGCACACGCAGGGCGCATCCCCGACGGCGCGCGGTTCGTGCTTCATGCCGGGTACGGCGAAGGCGAGGTCGCCCCGCTCATAGACGCCGAACTCATCGGCAAATGTCCCCACCAGCACCACGGTCACATCGCGCCGGCCGTGCCCGTGCTGCGGCGCCCGTTCGCCGGGATCGAGGCGCAGCAGCTCGACCATCTTCATGTTGGTCGGCAGCGTCTTCACGCCAAAGATGCTCTTCCGCCACGGCAGGGCCAGCAGGTCGCGGTCCACGTAGGGCGCGAGGTCAGACGGTTCGCGATTGCGCGGCGGCGGCGCCGTGTCGGGGTCGGTCAGCCGGGGCATCGACGCCAAAGGCCCTGCCCCGCTCTCCAGCAGCAGTCCGCCCAGCGAATCCAGCATCTCGGCGTTCCGCCGTCCCTCAGGCGACAGCGCCCGGTGCAGGTCGGCCGCCAGCCTTTCCGCGGGCGACAGCGCGCCAGCTGCATAGTCCAGCATGAAGGCCGCATAGGTGTTGTCTTGCAGGTTCATCGTGCGTCCGATCCCGACGGCCCTATTTTCCGGTAAAAGAGTACGCACCCGTACCCCTCCCGGATCAGTCGCCTCATGCCTAAACTGGACGTTCGGGGCCCTGTGCCTCGCGGGACTTTGATTTGTCCGGCGTGGTTGATGTGGCCGGGCAATATCCCTAGGTGATACTCTGCGTCGCCCCGGGGGCGCATGAGGGGCTTTTCGCATGCGGACCTACACCAACGTCATCGAAGCCATCGGCCGCACACCCCTGATCCGGCTGAAGAAAGCGTCCGAACTGACGGGCGCCAACATCTACGGCAAGGCCGAGTTCCTGAACCCCGGCCAGTCAGTGAAGGATCGCGCTGCGCTGGGCATGATCCGCGACGCCGAAAAGTCCGGCGCACTGCGCCCCGGCGGCCTCATCGTGGAAGGCACCGCCGGCAATACGGGTATTGGTCTCGCCGTCGTCGGCAACGCCCTTGGCTACCGCTCGGTCATCGTCATGCCGCGCACCCAGTCTCAGGAAAAGAAGGACGCCGTTCGCGCGCTGGGCGCCAAGCTTGTCGAGGTCGACGCCGTGGCCTACGCGAACCCCAACCACTACGTGAAATACTCCCAGCGCCTCGCCGAGGAACTGGCCAGGTCCGAGCCCAATGGCGCCATCTGGGCCAACCAGTTCGACAACGTCGCCAACCGTCGCGCGCACTACGACACCACCGGCCCCGAGATCTGGGAACAGACCGGCGGCAAGGTCGATGGTTTCATCTGCTCCGTCGGTTCCGGCGGCACACTGGGCGGCGTTTCGATGGCGCTCAAGGAACGCTCGAAGAAGGTCCGCATCGGCATCGCCGATCCCGGCGGTGCCTCGCTCTATTCCTACTACAAGACCGGCGAGCTGAAGGCCGAAGGCGCCTCGATCACCGAAGGCATCGGTCAGTCGCGCATCACCGCCAACCTCGAAGGCGTTGAAGTCGACAGCGCCTTCCGCATCAGTGATGCCGACGCCCTGCGCATCATCTTCGATCTGACGCGCAATGAAGGCATGTGCCTCGGCGGCTCGTCCGGCGTCAACATCGCCGGCGCCATGGAGCTGGCCCGCGAACTCGGCCCCGGCTCCACCATCGTCACCATCCTGTGCGACTACGGCAACCGCTACCTGTCGAAGCTCTACAATGGCGCCTTCCTCAAGGAGAAAGGTCTGCCGCTGCCCGACTGGTTCGAAACCTGAGCACGCACTCGGACCCCCCGCGACGCATTCAGCGGGCGCGCACGCGCGCGTTTCCACACGCGACTGGAGACGTGTTCAGCCGCCGAAAACGCGAACGGCAGCGTAGGCAACCGCGCCCCAGAAGGCCGCGCAGAACACGATGACGACGACGGTGACTTTCCACGCCGGCCAATTCGCATCCGTATCGCCTGGGCCGCGCGTCAACCTGTCCGTCCGCTGCCCACGCAGCTGCGCACGGTCAGCCACTTCATCGAAGTGGACCGTGGTCATCTGAGAGGTGTGTGGTTGGTGGGCCAACATTCCTCCGGAAGTCCAAACGGAAGCCGCGCTCATCGAACGTCCCTTACCCTACCAGTCGTAGCCTCCCGCTCGCGCCTTAATATTCGGTCAATTCCCGGTGTCAGCGTGACAACCAGTTTAGTTTTCACGCCTCGCACACGGGCGCAGTCCGGGTATCAACTTGTTTCGTCCAAACAACGTTGATCAATACTTGTCGGCTCGATTGTCTTTTGACTGGTTTGCATGCGGCGCCTGTGTTTGAGGCAGCGCGGTGGCGAGTGTTGGAATCCTGCAGGGCCGCTCAATCGGTCTGCCAATACGGGACAGTCACTCTTCGGCATCGCCGCCTGGCAACGGGGCAAAGCCTGCTGCGCGCGAAACACCGCCGGGCCATGCACGGCAAAGGCAGGTGGCGTCTGGGAAACAGGTTCAAAGCGGCGCCGAAACACGGCAGCCGAAAGCCTTGCTGAAGCTAGTAAGCGTCCTTGGCGAACAGCACGACCGGCAAGGCCTTGGCGACAATCTGAACGTCCTTCCAGATCGACCAGGTCTCGACATAGTCGACGTCCATGGCGACGCGCTGCTCGTAGGTCAGGCTGTTGCGGCCATTGACCTGCCACAGCCCGACAACACCCGGACGGACAGCCGTGTAATAGTGGAACAGCGAACCATAGCGGTGAATTTCGCCCGACGTGATCGGGCGCGGGCCGACAACCGACATGTCGCCGCGCAGCACGTTGAACAGCTGGGGCAGCTCGTCGAGGCTGCTTTTGCGCAGGATTTTGCCAATCAGCGTCACGCGCGGATCATTGCGAAGCTTCTGGAATGTCGCCCATTCGGCGGCCGCAACCGGATCGTTCACAAGCAGCTGGTCCAGACGCTCCTGGGCGTCGATGCGCATCGTGCGGAATTTGTAGCACTCGAAGGTTCGGCCGTTGTGGCCGCAACGGCGCTGAACGAACAATACGGGACCGGGATCCAGGATCTTCAGCAGCGCGATAATCATCAGGAAGAACGGCGCGACAAAGATCGCGACCGGAATGGCGAGGAGAAGATCGAAGGCGCGCTTGTACGGGCTGTTTTGAGCCTTCAGAAGTTGCCGACTGGATGCCGCGCCGCTCCAGTTGGAAGCAAACCGGCCGGCCTCAACGCCGCTACCATTCTTCATCTGCCACACACCCCTGTCCGGCCTACTTGCCGAACACCCTCACGCAATACCCGGACCAACCCGCCTTAGGAGTTCGCGCCCACCTGATCCTGCTGAATAGTGACAGGTTTTCAGTAGCCTAGGTGCGTACGCCACCCCGGTAGAAACTCGCTGCAAGGCGTTGAACGGCCCAACTTCCCAAAGTAACTCCCAATTAACCCAATGGAGCGCCATAAAGCGCCCGCAACAATACTCTTCGCTCCAGGAGCGAACTCGGCATCGTCTGTACTTTGCAGGTGGCGATGGAGGTAGGCTCTGTCCCGTTGCTGAACAGATTTGCTGCGTCGCACAATCCCCCTTCGCCTGTTGCGCGAAGTCTTTCTTCAGATCTCGTAAAGTGCAACGTCGGATACCATTTATGTGCAGCGTCCGCCTCGCAAACAGGCTCGTTTGCAGCGCCTGATTAGGTCATCACGGCGCTTGCCTACCTACCGGGCTCTGGCTAGGTGAACCATATCGATCCGCCTCTTTCCTGGATGCCAGGAGACGGTCGGTCAGCAATGGACATGGGTTCACGATGGTCGCGCGTTTCTCTCCCGAAAAGCCGATCGTAAGCGCCGAGTGGCTGAAATCGCACCTCGGAGCGCCAGACGTGCGCGTTTTGGACGCCAGCTGGTTCATGCCCGGCTCAAGGCAGACTGGCCGGCAGGCTTATGATTCGCACCACATTCCCGGCGCACGCTTCTTCGACGTCGACGAAATTGCCGACACCGACAGCCCCCTGCCCCACATGCTGCCCCCGCCGGAAAAGTTCGCCTCGCGCGCCCGTCGTCTCGGGCTGGGCGATGGCCATCGCATCATCTGCTATGACCAGAACGGCTTTCTGGCCTCCGCCCGCGCCTGGTGGATGTTCCGCGTCATGGGCCATTCGGATGTCGCCGTGCTCGACGGCGGCTTCGCCGCCTGGCGCGCCAATGGCGGGGCGATCGAGGATCTCCCCCCGTCATCGACCCCGGATCGGCATTTCACGCCCCGTCCGCGCCGCGACTTGATCCGTGAACTCGAGCAGATGAAACAGATCGTCGCCGCCAGCTCGATGCAGGTTGTCGACGCACGTTCAGCGGACCGCTTTCGCGGCAAAGTCGATGAGCCGCGTCCGGGCCTGCAGAGGGGACACATGCCGGGCGCGTTGAACGTGCCGTATGGCGAGCTGCTCAAGACGGACAGCGCCTTCAAGTCCGAACATGAGATCAAGGCGATCTTCGCTGCGGCGCGCGTCGACCTGTCGAAGCCCATCGTCAACACGTGCGGCTCGGGCATCACTGCAGCGATCCTCGCGCTGGCCCAGGCCATTGCCGGCCATGACGACGCCGCCGTCTACGATGCATCGTGGTGCGAATGGGGTGCGCCTGCGACCGGCGCGCCTGTTGAAGCAGGCTGACAGCCATGACCTCCGGTCCGCGCAAGCTCGATACGCGGCTCACCCACGCCGGCCGTGACCGCAAGCTGACGGGCGGCGGCGTCAACCCACAGATCCAGCGCGCATCCACCGTGCTCGTCGAATCCGCTGAACAGCTCTACGCCCCCGGCGCCTGGACCTATGGCCGTCACGGCACGGCGACGCATGAAGCTCTGAAACAGGCGCTTTGCGAACTTGAAGATGCGAGTTGGTGCGCGGTCGTCAGCTCGGGGCTGCTCGCCTGCACCGTCCCGATCCTCGCGCTCGCCGAACCCGGCGCGCATTTTCTCGTCACGGACAACGCCTACGGCCCGACGCGCCGCTTCTTTGATCGCATGCTGAAACGCATGGGCTGCGAAGCGGAATACTTCGATCCGTACATCGGCGCGGAGGTCGCCGCCAAATTCCGGACCGGCGCCACCAAAGCCATCTTCCTCGAAAGTCCTGGCTCGATGACGTTCGAGATCAGCGACGCACCCGCCATCGCCGCCGTCGCCCGCGCTGCCGGCGTCAAAACCATCCTCGACAACACATGGGCGGCCGGCGTCTACCACCGCCCGCTCGATCTCGGCATCGACATCTCCGTGCAGTCGACCAGCAAGTATATCGGCGGCGGCGCCGACCTGCTTGGGGGATACATCCTGACCCGCGACGAGGCGCTCGGCGCCCGCATGAAGGATACAATTGCAGATCTCGGCCTGTCAGTTCCAGCCGACGACGCCTACACCGTGCTGCGTGGCCTTCGATCGCTGACAACCCGTCTCCAACGCCACGGCGCGTCCGGCCTCGATGTCGCGCGATGGCTTGAGACGCGTCCGGAAGTGCTGCGCGTCCTCCACCCTGCTCTGGAGGACGATCCCAACCACGCACTCTGGAAGCGTGACTTCACAGGTGCGTCCGGCCTGTTCGGCGTGGTGCTGAAGCCCGCTCCGACAAAAGCGGTGCACGCCTTCCTGGATGCACTGGAACTCTTCGGTCTCGGCTTTTCCTATGGCGGCTTTGAAAGCCTCGCCATTCACTGCGACCCGCAACTGAAGCGTACCGTCAGTCGTCCGAAACTCGGCGGACCGCTCCTGCGCTTCAGCATCGGTCTTGAGGACTCAGATGATCTCAAGGCCGACCTCGCGCGCGGCTTCGCTGCGCTCGCGTCAGCCTGAGGTCACGCAACCTAGTCGTTGCGATAATACTTCGCGTAGGCCTTGTAGTTCGCCGCCGTGTAGGCGTGCTGCGAACGTTTGCGAAGATCGACGAAGGTAAGAACGACGCCCGCGATATTGGCGTTGAAGTCGCGCAGCACTTTCAGCGTCTCGCGCAGCACGCCCTTGCTGGTCTTCCGCCAACGCGCCGCGACAACCACCTGGTCAACCTTGCTCGTCACAACGCGCGTCTCGGCCATCAGCAGGATCGGACCCGTGTCGATGATGATCAGGTCGTAGGACTGCTGCAGCATGTTCAGCATTGCGTCGAAGGCGCGGCTGCCAAACACGTCGCGCGGCGTATGCTTGCGATCCGTCAGCGGCAGGATGTGGAGCCCCGTCTGCTCGTCCGTGATCACGGCGTCAGCCAGGCGCGTCTCGCCAAACAGATACTCGAGCAGGCCGCCATTCTCGGGGTTCACACCCGAAATCTCGGTCAGCTGGCGACGGCGAAGGTCGCCGTCGATGACAATCGTCTTGGTGCCCGACATCGCAGCCATGCGGCCGAGGCAGAACGTCATGCTGGTCTTGCCCTCGTCGGGAAGCGAGGAGACGACCGCAACCGTCTTCGCAGCCTTGTCAAGATCGGCGAACATGATCGACGCCCGCAGGTGGCGATAGGCTTCCGCGAATCCGGAGTGCGGCTTCTCGATAAGATACTCGGCCGGCCGGATGCGCGCCTTGGCGAAATTGCCGGAAGGCGGCAGCAGCGGAATCTGGCCGATATACGGAACCCCGGTCGCCTGCTCCACTTCCTCCGGCGATGACATCTGGCTGTCGAGCAGTTCCGTCACCAGACCGATAAACCCGGCCAGCGCCAGCCCCAGCATGAAGCCGAGCATGAGGTTTAGCCTGGTGTTCGGGAAGCTGGGAAAGGTCGGCACTGGCGCGTACGCGTTGATCGTCGCGTCGGTTTCCGTAATGCCTTCCAGCTCATTGGTCTCCTTGAAGCGGTTGAGGAACTCCTCATAGAGGGTGCGGCTGGCGTCAGCGTCGCGCTGCAGTTCGTTCAGCTCCACCGAGGCGCGGTTGTTCACTGTCAGCTCGGACTTCTGCGAGTTCAGCTGCGCCTGCATCGTGTTGACGCGTTCGCGCGCGATCATCACATCCTGCGACATCGACGAGAGGATACGACGGAGTTCGGCGTTGATCTGGCGCTCCAGATCGGCCTCTTCGTTCCGTACGCGCACCACATCCGGGTGGGTGTCGAAATATCGGGCTTGAAGATCGGCCTTGCGCCGCAGCACATCCGTCTGCTGCGACCTCAGCGCCATGATGCCCGGAGAGGCAAGAGCCTCGGGAATGGTGTCGATTGCGTTGGCGCCGCCGGCGGTAACCTGCTTGTTGGCGTTCTCCAGCCGTGCGCGCTTGATTGCGAGATCGGCCTGCGCCGTGCCCAGCTGGGAGTTGATGTCGCGGATCGCCTGCTCGTTCAGCGTCGAGCCGCCGGCCGCCAGCAGGCCGGTACGAGCGCGGTGCGCTTCAACCTTGCCTTCGGCGAGACGCACTTCATCGCGCAGTTCGCCGACGCGCTCGTCGAGCCAGTCCTTGGCGTTGCGGGTGGCGTTCAGCTTGGTGTCGAGCTGGTTGACCAGATAAGCGTCCGCCAGAGTGTTCGCCAGCTTGGACGCCGTCTGCGGGTCAGCGCTGCGCGCCCGGATTTCAAGAATGTAAGTGGAGCCGATCCGGTTGACGTCAATCCTGCCGCGCACGGCGTCAATCACACCGTCCAACGCGGCGCGTTCCTGCGCAGCGACAACAGCAGGGTCCTGAACAGGGGGCGGGCCCGCCGCAGGAGCTGGCTTCTTGAAAGGCGCGAGACTCTTGATGAAGCCCTTGATCTGGCCGATCCGCTGGTCCATTTCGCTGGGCGGCCGCTTCCCCCAGTTGAACTCGGGACTGTTCGTCAGGTCGAGACGGCGCACAACCTTCTCGATCAGCAGACGACTGCGCAGAATCTGCGCTTCGGTGTCGATCATCGAGGTGTTTGCCGGCATGCCGGAAAGAACCGCGCCGATGTCGATAATCTGCTGATCGCGCGTGTTGACGATAACGCTCGCCGTCGCCGTGTAGACCGGCTTCAGCTGGAACGAGAACACCGCCACGGCCGCAAAGGTCAGCAGGAATACGGCGATCATCAGATTCAGACGGCGGCGAACCGCTCGGATCACGCGCTGAATGGTGATAGCGGTCTCCCCGGCGGGCGAGGAAGGGGGCGGCAGAGCCGTCCCCCTCGGGTACCCGGATGCAACATCCAACGGGTAGAGCTTGTTCACCGGAAACGTCTCCGAACCTGATTGCGCGTAAGCTCAAAGCTTACGGAGAAATTGGGCTTACGGGTAGAACCTGAGTCCGACGCTGAAGACGTTCTGATCGATATCACGATCGGCGAACGCCCCGCTCGAATCCTGCGTATGAAACCGGTAGGCGGCTTCGACGCGCATCCGCTTGTTCAGCTTGTAGGCTCCGCCAAAACCCAGATCGATCGTATCGTCCTTGCGATCGAAGTCCCGATAATCGGCGTTGCCGCCGAAAATTTCACCGAACAGCACGATGTTGCGGCGCAGTTCGTGGTCAGCGCGCACGCCATAGCGTGTGAGCGACGCGGTAGCAGCGTTGATCAGTCCTGGATCGAACACGGACCGTTCGGCCTGGAAGGTGACCGTCGTGAGCTGGGTCGGGAACCATTGCACGCGACCATTGACGCTGAGACCATCGAAATCGGTGAGCGCCACATCGTCCTTGTCCTCTTCCACATAGCCAACTGCGAACTCGCCACGGAACGGCGCCGCGAGCTCGAAACTCGCGCCGACTTGGGCGTTGCGACGCGTGCTGTCGCGGTTGAACGGAACGTTGAGGTCGTAGTCAAACTCAGATTGGCGCCCCTGAACGAACACAGCCACGTCTGGCGAAATCGCGTAGGAGGCGCGTCCAGTGACGAACGTTTCGGTCATGTCGCGATAGGGTTGGTTGGAAGCGGTGTCGAAATTTTCTTCAGCCTGCCCGGCAGCGGCGTCCAGCAGATAGCGGCCGCCGCGCCACGTGGCGCCGCCTTCAACGCCAATGCGGTCATACTGCACAGGGTTCACGCCCGTCGAAGCAGCGGACCAGCGGGGCTCGGTGGTCTGCGCGCCCGTCAGCTGCCCGCGCAGCGCGAAATTGCGCATGACGTCGAGGCGTCCGCCGAGATAGCCGCGATAGTTGGTCACCGTTTCGGTGTCTTCGGTGAGGTGCTCGGAATGGTCCGCCGAAAGCCCTGCGGTGAGCTGGTGCACGGACCAGGTCGAGGCGATATCAACCTGCGGCGCGATGCGGACGATGGTGTCTTCGTTTGGCTCGACCGACTTGTCTTCGGCGAAGACGTTATCGTTGTACTCGCCGAAGATACCGAGACTGGCGTTCACGTTGAACGCGCCAGCGTGTATCGGTTCGGGATCGTACTCAGGTTGTGTGCGTTCCGGCACGGCGACGTAGCGGCCCCGCAGGAAGGGGTTGTCGCTGGCGGCCTGCGCAAACGCCGCCGGAACGGCCGTTCCTGCCAGAGCGGCGGCCAGCGCCAGTTTCGAAATGCCGATCTTCATCTGCGTTTACCTTTTCAGCCAGTTCGCATCACAGGCGAGGTGTAGCAACATCGGGGCCACAGCTGCGGCTCCCTCAGACCAACCGGGAAGGCAGACCCTTACCCGTTACTTAGCGTCACACTCACTGACAAACAGTGAGTCAGGAGCCTGAAATTCGACCTCTTGTAAGATTGCGCGGCGGCTGCCCGACTTGGAACCCCTGTTCCCGCGCCCGCCGATCCGCCTCGTCCAGCGTTTCGGCGATCCGCGCAGCGCTGGCGGTCAGCGCAGCCTCGTCAACGGCCGCCACCTCGCCTGCCGCAGCGATCGCAAGATCCGCCATCAGTCTGGACGCAGCGTTCCGTATCGGCTCGCAGAATGTCTCATCGGAGGCAATCTGTTCCAGAGCAAGCCGGAGGTCGTCGGGCTCGGCTCCGGATTCCAGGCTACGGGCATGAACCGCTTCGGTGGTAAGCATCTCGGCCCCACACGGCAATCCCAGCGTCAGCACTGTCACCAGCTTGGATGGCCCAGCTTCCGGCGGCGTCTGCGCCGAGGCCGCCATCTGAGCTGACAGCAGCACCAGACCGGCGATTGTGAAGCCTGCCGTCAAAGGCCAACGGGTATGCATCTCGCGTTCCTCTGAATTCACGCGGAAGAGGTCTTTCACGCCTTACACCCTTCATTCGGTCAAGCCGACTCGCCTGGCAGCAGGTGCAGTTTTCCTTAGCGTGACCGTATGAACCGGTCGGCTAGAAGAACCGCTCGCGAATACGAATCGTGTCGCCCGGGCGCACCAGCGTCGATGGCGTCAGCGTGACTTCCCGCTCGTTGGGGTTGTCGGTGCTCTTGATCACAATGCGCTTCTTGTCGGCGCGATAGGTGAAGTCCCCCGCGCTGGCGATGGCGTTCATCACGGTGATGCCCGAAACATATGGATACTCGCCAGGCCGGTTGACTTCGCCGAGGATGTAGAACGGCCGGTAGTTGGTCACTTCGGCGCTGACTTGCGGATTGCGCACATAGCCGTTCTTGAGCTTGGCCTCGACGGCGCGCTGGAGATCCCGGACTGTAAGGTTCTTGGCCGAGACCTCGCCAATCATCGACATCGAGATCACGCCCTGCCCGTCGATCACAAACGTTCCCGACAGTGTGGGCTCGTCGAACACGGTAATCTTCACCGAATCGCCGCTGTCCAGCGTGTATTCCAGCGTCGCTGGCTGCGAGGCGCTCGTCGCGAGCTTGTCGCCCGGCCCCTGATCATCAGGTCCGGACGCGCAGGCCGCCATTGTCGACATGCTGATGCAGATGATCGCGTGTACAGCTGCTTTAATAATGTTCATCCAAGCCTCCAGCTAGTTCCGCCCCGCCGGCGCAGTTTCCAGACGCGGGCCCGTGGAAATGAATTCGACCGTATCATGCGCAAATCGGGCCGCCGTGAGACGTCCGCTGAGATAAGCCCCGGTATCGATGCCGATGCGTCGGCCATCCCGGTAGGGTTTCTGCGCCGGGGTATGGCCATGGACAATGACTGCCCCCAGGTGCCGCCGGTCCTCGAGGAATTCGTCGCGGATCCATAGCAGGTCCTGCTCGGTCTGCTGCTCCAGCGGTATCCCCGGCCGGACCCCCGCGTGAACAAAGACATAATCCCCTATCCGCACGCTGAGGTCGAGGTTCGCCAGAAACTGGCGGTGCTGAACCGGGATCGCCGCGTTAAGTTCGTCGGAAGCCTGCATCCACTGCTCGATGCTGGTCCGAGTGCGCGGCGGTCGCACGCCATACGATACCAGCGTCTCCACACCGCCATACTCCGCCCAGCGCGGCCCGATCGCGGGGTCGCTCAGGAACTGGATCATGGCGGCTTCGTGGTTTCCCTTCAGGAAATATGTCTCAAATGGATACAGCGACTCGCCTAACAGGGTATCGATCACCTCCTTCGACTGGAAGCCGCGGTCGACGTAATCTCCCAGGAAAACGATGATGGGGCGCCCCTCGAAGCCGCCCTTGGCGGCGTCTTCGGAGACCTCCTGGATCAGCTTCACCAGCAGGTCGGCCCGGCCATGCACGTCGCCAACGGCGTACACACGGCGCCCCTCAGGAATGGTCGCGACCAGCGTGGAGGCGGGCACGGGCTTGGTTACCCGCCTGCCGCCGACCCCGAGCCCAAGAGCGCGCGCGACGCGGCCGCCAGCTGCGCCCAAAGCGCCGCCGACCCCCTGTACGAGGTCTGATCCGGCCTCGAGGATGCGCGACATGGCCGCCTTCACCCTTAACTCCTCACCTGCAGTCGCCCGGTACTGGACTTTGCAACCCCTGCAGGAGCAATGCCGACTCTGCCCGACCCCGCCGCGGCTGGACTACGCGATTTGCAGCACCCACAACAGGCGATCTGACAGGCTCCGGTCTGCTCACCCTCGCCGATCCACAGCGTCTGACACTCCGCCTCGAGGGAACAACCCGTTCAACCCTGGAGGGAAGGATTAATGCAGTTCGAACAGGCTGTCCGATACAATCCCCACAATACCGCATTCCGGTCGGTTTCCAGTCTCCATCCGGCCCACAGCTTGCAGCTTGCACAGGCATGACGCACATCGCTTTTTTTGGCCACGACGCCGCCGACGCCGCCGTTCGCCGGCGCGTGCAAGGATTTCGCGACGACGGCCTCGACGTCACCGGTTTCACAATGCGCCGCCGTGACGGGGAGGAGACGCCCTGGGACAATGTCGATCTCGGCCTCACCTTCGATGGAGCCTACCGCCAGCGCATCCAGTCCATCGTCACCGCCGCCCGTCTCGCGGCCGATGACCCAAAGCTTGCCGCCGCCGATATTATCTACGCCCGCAATCTCGACATGCTCGCCACAGCCTTTCTCGCCAAGCGCTATGCGCAGCTGAAGACCCCCGTCATCTACGAATGCCTCGACGTTCATCGCCTGCTGACACGATCCGACCCCATCGGGTTTGTTTTCCGCCGCATCGAAGGCGCCCTGCTCGCTCGTTCGCGCCGACTGGTGGTCTCGTCGCCGGGCTTCCTCCGCAATTATTTCGAGAAGCGCCACGCCGGCCGCTACCAAGCTGCTCTGATCGAGAACCGCCTCGCCGCGGGCGCCGATTACGGCCAGCGCCCGAGGCCCTCGCCGGCCGCTGCCAAAGGACCATTGCGCATCGGATGGACGGGCGTCCTCCGCTGTTCGCGTAGCCTCAATCTTTTACTGGATCTCGCCGCGCACTTCGACGGCAGGGTCCAGATCGCGATGTACGGCCAGCCCGCGCTCACGGAAATCCCTGATTTCCATGAGCGCATCAGGGACAAGCCCAACGTCGCCTTTCACGGCCGCTACAAGGCGCCTGAAGATCTCGCAAAGATCTATGGCGACTTGGATGTCGTCTGGGCGGGTGACTTCATGGAGGCCGGCTTTAATTCTGTCTGGCTGCTGCCAAACCGCCTCTACGAAGGCGGTTACTACGGCGTGCCGCCAATCGCCCCTGCAGGCACTGAAACCGCATCCTGGATCGACCAGCGCGCCTGCGGCTTCACAACCGAAGAAGACCTGTCCACCACCCTTCCCGCGCTTATCGCGAAACTCCTCGCAGACCGTGCACTGATTACCGCGCGGCGCGACGCTCTGCTTGCCCTGCCCGACGCGACGTTTGTCCAGCCGCGCGGCGCGCTCGGCGCCGTGATCGCCGAGGCCCTGCAAGAAACAGTCGAGAAATCGTCCGCCGCGTTTCAGGGACAAGTTGTATGACCGATATCGTTATTGACCCGACACTCGCCGAGCTTCCCAAACGCTCCCGTTCCAGCTCCAGTCGCCGCACGCGCCGCCGCGACTATGTTCCTGGTATCGCCGCCGCAGCGTGCCTGCTGTTGTCGTTCTTTCTTTATGGCGCCACCCAGTCGACCTCCACGCTCGTCGTATCCGGCTGCATCATCGTCTGTGCGCTTGTTTCGGTCGGCATCGCCGGGCCGCGCCACGTCACCGTCGGGATGCTGGCCGGCGCCGTGCTGATCTGGCTATTCGCCGCAACCGGCTGGGCCGGCCGCCTCGACCGCGCCGCGCCTGAGCTTGCCGCACTTTTCGCTGCCGGAGCGGTGTGGGTCATCGGCTATGTCTGCGCCCGTCAGCGCGGCGCGCTCGACATCGCGTGGACCTCGCTCATCTGGGCCTCGCTTACCTACTGCATCTGGATGTTCTTCTCTCACCTCGCCACAGGCCTCACCACGCTGAACGCCGGCGCCGACGCGCCGATGTCGACAGTCTCTGCGAGCCTGCTGTTCGGCCTGTTCGCCCTGATCGGCTCCTCGCGGATCCTCCACGTCGTCAAGCAGATGGACGCCGAGGCGCTGTCGCGATCGGAAATGATCGATCGCCTGCTGCGCGACGGTCTCGGCGGCCTGCTGCTGACGGGGTTTGCGCTCACCTGTCTGATCCTCGCCGGCTCCATCGTCGGGGTGCTGCTCAGCGCGTCCGTCATGTTGGCTCATGCGTGGTGGGACACCCGCGCCATCGTCAACCGCAACCATCGCAGCACGTGGGTTCGCTGGCTGGGCCGCTTCTCGCCTTTCATCGCGCTGGCCCTTGCCGGTTGGGGCGTCGCCTTCTCGTTCCTGAACGATGAGACCGTTGCGGCGGTCGCAGCAGCGGGCGAGACGCCAAGGCTCGCGCGCCTCACCGCTTACGTTCACGCCATCCAGTCCCACCTCTGGTTCGGTCACGGCCTCGGCTCGATCGAGGTTGTCGGCGCGACGGAAACCACCCTCGCCAACGCCCTCGCCATGCAGGCGCCGGGCAACGCGCAGAACATGTTCGTCCATTGGCTGGTCGAGGCCGGAATCGTGGGCGGTGTGGCGTTATTGCTGGTCGTAGGCGCGATGCACATCCGTATCATTCGCGGCTTCAGCGCGCACAAGGCGCCCCGCACTTTCCTGCGGCTGGCGATCGCGACAGGCGGTTTCATGCTACTGCATGGTATTGCCGATTCGTCACTGGACCTCCCCAGCGCGGTCTGGCTTTACGCGTTGGTCCTCGGCGCCGCCTGCGGCGTCGCGACAGGCCGGCGTGTCAAAACGCAGCAACAGCCGATCTGAGATCGCCAAACGCCCATTCGCGTCAGGATACCCGCTTGCGGTGCGCCGCAAGGTAGGACAAGAGCAGCGCCGCTACAGGCGACAAACCGGGAGACCTTGCTGAATGACAGCGACGACCGCCGCCATAGCAAACCTGAAGGGCGGCGTCGGAAAATCAACGACGACAGTCATGCTGGCTGACGGCCTCGCATACTTCTACGGCATGAATGTGCTGGTCATTGACCTCGACCCTCAAGCCAACTCCAGCCAGATGTTGCTGACCGAGCGCGGCGTTCAGGCCGCCTCCGACCAGGGCAAGGGCGTCCACCATCTGCTTGCGGAATTCGTCGCGGGCCGCCCTGCCGCCGCAGCCCCATTCATCATGCCCAACGCCGTGACGCTCGAAGAGCTGCGCGTGGCCGAGGAACAGGATGAACGTCGCGGCTGGATCTCCAGCCTGCCCGCGCATCCCATGCTTCGCCTGCGCGAACTGGACCTCGAGGAGGAATGGTACTCGCGTTCGGGAACGCCCACGACGTTGTCGGAAGCGCTTGCGGCCTACCTCAAGGCCGCTTTCGCCCCGCTGCAGACCGTCTACGACGTGATCCTGCTCGATTGCCCCCCGCATCTCTCGCCGATGGCCCGCGCCGGCCTCGCGCTCGCGGATGTCTTCGTCACCCCCACGATCGCAGACTCGGTTTCGACCTGGGGAACCAAGCAGTTCTCGGACTGGGTCGGTCGCTACATTGCGCCCGATCTGCCCAGCCGCAACTTCGTGTTGATCACCCGCTTCCGCGACACGCGCTATGCCCGTCAGGTCGAGAGCGAGCTGCGCGAAATCTATCTCAAGGACCGGTGGTTCGGTCCCACCATCCCGGAATCCGTCCATGTCCTGAACGCGATGGACCGCGCCGCGCCCGATAGCTACGATACCTTCCGCGGCAAGTACGCGGGCGTGCGCAATGATGTTCGCCGCCTCGCGGAACGCTTCACCGATTTCCTCAGCCAGAGAACGGGCGCCTCATGGCAGAAGATAAGAGACTGAACCCGGCCGATTTTCTCGATCGGTTCTTCGATGTGCTGCGCGAGGAAGTCCGCACGAATCCGCAATTCGCGGCGCGCCTCGTGAAGACACTCGGCGGCAATGTCGTCTTCGAGGACGAAACAAAGGCCGAAATCACCAACCCGATTATCCTCGCCTCCGGCGACAAGGCGCGCTTCTACACGGTCTACTCGCCGATGAAGGTTGCTGACATCAAGAAGGTGCTGAAGGACAACAACCTCGCCACCAAGGTCGACATGAACGGCAAGACGCCAGCCCAGCTGGTCGACATGCTGTATGAGCGCGCCGCCTCGAAAGCCTCCGAGCGCAAGAGTTCCATCTTCTAGAAATCAGACCTTCGTCCGGGCTTGGGTTGGGCGCTGGCCCGCGAGCATCTGGCGGAAAAAACCCGCCGCCCAGGCCATGTGCATGATCGCAGACGCCGCGCCGGCAAGCAGGCCGCACGTCGATTTCATGTTCACCGCGACCAGGACTGACGCCAGCGCGAGCGCACCGAGATAGCCTGCGGGCGCAAACAACGCCCACGGCCAAACCGGCGCGACCAGCAGCGCGACAACGCACACCACCAGCACGGCGGGCGGTACCATCTGCCGCGGCTTGGGCGTGTCGCGATGCTTCAGCAGGTTTCGCGCGCGGCCCTTGCCATAGTTGAAATACTGGCGCGCCAGCGCACCGGGCGTCGCGCGCGGCAGGTATTTCAGGCGGATATCTGCATCGAGAAAGATCCTGCCGCCCGCATCCTTCAACCGCCGGTCAAGCTCCGCATCCTCGTTGTGCGAGAATGTCTCGTCATAGCCGCCCGCATTCAGGAACGCGGCAATATCGAATCCGGCATGATGCCCGTGATCGACAAATTTCGATTCCCGTCCGCCGCGATGCGCAGAACCGCCTGAACCCAGCGGCGTATCGACGATGAAGGCGTTGGCGCGCTGGAAGCATGTCTTGCCCACCGCATCCATCGGCACCACGATCGACGCAACGCCGCGTCCAACCAGCGCATCGGCCACTGTCATCACATAATTGGCGGGATAGATCGCGTGCGCATCGCACCGCACCAGCACACGCCGCCCTGCTCCACGCTCGCGCGCCGCGAGGTTCACCGCCGCTGATTGCAAGCGCTTGGCATTCTCGATCAGTTCGAGATTGGGAAACTCGGCTTTCAACCGCGCCACGATATCCCGCGTCGCATCCGTGCTGCCGCCATCGGCAACGACAAACGAGGCTGCCTTCAGCCTATCATCGCCGATCATCAGCGAACGCACGCACGCCTCGATGTGCGCCGCCTCGTTCAGCACCGGAATCGCAACCAGCACATCGCTGCCCGCGGCAGGTGTCACGGCCGGCGCTTTCATTTCGTGGCGGCCTTCGCCGGCTCGATATCCCAGCCGCGCACCGGCGTTTTCACCGCCGAGCGATAGGCGTCGAACGGCAACCCGGCCCGCGCCGCCTTGATCTGCATCTCGCCAAGAAATTCGCCATTGCCGTCCGTCCAGCGAAGCATGTCGGCATGCTCGAACGCGCGGCGGCGCATTGCCTCGGGAATTGCTCCCCAGTTGCTCAGCACGAAGTTGAACCGCCACCGCACGAGTTCAGCACTGCACAGCGGGCAGGCATCCATCGATTTGCCGAGCGCGTCGATCGACGCAGGGGTCGCTGTTTTCGCTTTCCCGGCTTCGAGGTAGGCAATCGTCGCCCAGGCGTAAGCACGCGAGGGATCGGCCTCCACCGCCCGCCGCGCCGCCAGCAGCGCCTTGTCCACGTCTGGAGCGGGCAATTGCAGGGCCAGCTCGCTCAACGTTTCGAGATAATTCGCCGATCGTTGCGCCGGCCAGTCTTCCGCCAGCTTCGCGGTGATCATCGCCCCATCGGCTTCCGCCAGCGAGCTGTCGCGGATCTGGATCGCCGCAAACCGCACAACAGGCGCCAGCGTCACGAGCCCCACCACGATCAGGCCAACCCACATCAGCATCCGTCCCGCCCTTGCTGCGGTCGACGTCTCTGGCCGCGCCGGCGCAGGCGCGACAGCATCGGTTGCTCCACGCACCAGAACATCTCTCAGCGCCGGGTTCCCCGTCATGTCCGAACCTGTTCCCTCATCCCGTCTGGTCATCTGCCCCACCCGGTTTCACCCGGCCTCACCTGTCCGTTGAAGGCTCAATAGAGCTGCAGGGGCTTTTTACCCAGCGCGCCGCCGAGAACCCCCGCATGCAACGCGCCGCGCACCGCCGCCTTGCGCCACGCCTTCGCCGAAAACACGCCCAGCGCCGCAGCCCCGGCGCAGAACATGATCTTGAAGCCGGCGCTCATCGCCAGCATCGTTCGCTTGCCGCCCTTGCCGATCGCAACCGTCGCCCACGTTTGCCCGGACCGGAACGACCGCTTCATCAGCCAGTCCAGCGTGCTGCGTGAAGCCGGCACCGGCTCATAGACAACGGCGTCGGGTGTGTAGGACGCCCTGGCGCCGCCCTGATAAAGCTGGCTGAAAAACGTCGTGTCTTCGCCGCCCGTCCGCCCCAGCGCCGGATCGAAGCGCAGCTCGCCGACCGCTGCCGACCGGAACAGCACGTTGCAGGTATAACCGCCATCCACCATGCCATTGCGCAACACGGCGCGCGTCGAATGCAGGTCGCCATCCACCATCCAGTCGGGCGCATTGGGCGCGTACATCGCTTCAACCCGGCCAAAAACGATATCCGCCCGCGACGAATCGAGATGCGCGATCAACGTCGCCAGCCAGTCCGTGTCCGCCGTCTCGTCGTCATCGATGAAAGCCGCAAACGGCGCGCTCACCGCCTCGAGGCAGGCATTGCGGGCGATGGAAATATTGCGGGCTGGCGCGTGGATGTAGCGGCCGTCCAGCTTGCCGGCTGCAAACGCCGCCTCAACAGCTTCGCGCGCCGTTGGCTGGTCGTCATTGTCCGCGACAATCACCCTCATCCGCCAGCCATCCGGGAGCGTCTGTCCGGCCAGCGACGCCAGCGTTTCCGCAACCGTCGCCCTGCGGAACGTGCAGACGCACACATCCACCATTTTGGGCGTGTCCTGCAGGGGTGAAAGCGGAACAGTCATGGGCGCGGTAAGCAATCCTTTGGGCGTGCGGGAAAGACCCCACGAGGCTGCAAGCTGCACGCCATGCCTGACCCTCCCCCATTTAGGTTAAAACCCCGATGCAGGCGGGGCGAAACCCTTCAATGCAGGGTCGGATTTGCCTGCGGCTCGCTGGACGCCAGCGATTGCGGCATGTCCAGCTGATCGATTTCGACCTCTTCCAGGGCCCTGGGCTTCACAAATCGCGCCCTGAGGGTCCGTTCCCCCAGCCAGCACGCCGTCGCCCAGGCGGCCCCGAGGCACCAGCCCGCCATGACGTCGCTCGGCCAGTGCAGCCCCAGATAGACCCGTGAGGCTCCCACGATCAGGGCAATCACGATGGCCACCCCCAGAATGTATGATTTGATCCGCCGCCGCGTCGCCGCACGCGCCAGCATGGCGCCCAGCGTCAGGTACACGACCGTCGACAACAGGGCATGCCCGCTGGGGAAACTGGCGTTCAGCGCCTCTGCGGCCCGGTAGATTTCCGGCGGCCGGCTGCGCTCGAACACTGATTTCAGCGTCTCGCTCAACACGAGCCCGCCGCCCAGCGCCAGAACCAGGGCCAGCGCCTTCAACGACTGCCGCTGGAACAACAGATATCCCGTCACAATCAACGACACCGCGCCCAGCACGGCGAGGCTGCCCAGCGACGTCAGGTCCAGCATCGCCCGGTCAAACCAGTTTGGCCCGATGGGGTTCGAGGGATCAGCGCCGGAGTGCAGCGCCTGGATCACCTCGAGGTCAAAGGCGTTGTGGCTGGCCTCGCCCAGATCTTCGGCCAGATCCAGAAACAGCACCAACGCGGCCATGATCACCGCCAGCGCGACCAGCATGGCCGCCTCGCTGCGCGCGAACGCCGCCAGCGATTTCATGCGTTCGGATACACGGCGATCGATCCACGTCATGCCGACAAAACGCTCCGCTCGCGTGTTGGTTTCCCCTTGCAACCCTTTCGCAGGGTTTCGCGTTGGTCACCCACACAATACCAAAGGAGATCCCATGACCACACCTACCGGCCACACCAGCGCGATTCGCGCTTCCAAAGTCATCGGCACCAGCGTCTACAACGCCACCGGTGACAAGATCGGCAAAATCGAAGACGTCGTGCTCGACAAGGGCAGCAACAACATCATGTTCGCCGTCGTCGGCTTCGGCGGCTTCCTCGGCATGAACGAGAAATTCCATCCCCTTCCCTGGTCATCGCTCGACTACGAGAAGGGCAAGGAAGGCTATGTCGTGGGCTTCACAAAAGACCAGCTCAAGGCTGGCCCCGCCGACGGTATCGACGAACTGACGCGCGTCGACGGCAACGGCCTTCGCGACAAGGTCTACGACTACTACAACGCTCCCCGCTACTGGCAGTAACAGGAACGGACAGCGTTGAGGACTGGTCGGGAGTGCAGCCCCGGCCAGTCCAAAAAAGAAGGCCCGGAAAGCCTGGCTTTCCGGGTCGTTCTGTACCTGCCGAGCGATGAATTACTTCGTGACCGTTTTGGCGTCTTCAGCCGGCTTGAGGTCCGCATGCCACTCATAAATCCGGTGGATGGAGCATGAGCCGCTGTTGAAGCGCGAATCCGTCACCAGCTGATCGCCGGACTCCAGGCACGACCCGCCGCCAACGCGCGACACCAGTCCGATGGTGGTGAAGGCATCTTCTGGCTGGCAGGCGCCGACGAGGTCGAGCTTGAACTCCTCATCGCGGTTCTTCACGACAATGATCGAGGTGTGGTCCAGCGCCTTCCAGTTGCGGATCTGCTGGCTGAAGCATACCGAGGACACCTCCTTGCCTTGACGGGCGTCGACCTTGGCTTCGGCGCCGTCGCCGGCTTTGGTCTGACAGGCGCCCAGAAGAAGGGCGGCGGTGCAGGCGGCAAACAGGAACTTCATGGGCATCTCCCTACGCGGGACCATATTCCCGCCATCGACCTGAACCGTTTCTGAACAACGATAGCGGCGCATCCATGGCGCCCCCGCCGGAGGGTCCGAATGTCCGCCGCCGGCCACAAACCATCTTGACGCAGCGCCGCCGCGTTGTGATCCGGTTGGCATGCGCATCCTGCTTGAATACCGCCCCACCCGCACCCTGTCGCCCCTCACCCCATGGGTGCACACCGGCGTCGATGGGTCCTACTGTAAAGCAACCGTGTTCAACCCCGCCATGCCGGGTCCGGTTCACGGCAAAGGCTATCCGGTCTGGTTCGTCGAGCACCGTGGGCGCACGATTTTTTTCTCCTCGCCTGAGGAAATCGCCCACGCCATCGACATCCTCGGCCGCAAGATTCTTCCGGTCACCCGCGACCTCGGCAAGCCCTATCGCGCGGTGAACTCGCACTGGCTCTCGCGCCTGCACACCATGTGGAAGCCATGGAAGGTCCGTGAGGAACTGGTGAAGCGCCTGAAAGCTGCGCCGCAGGCCTGACCTGAACCATAAGCGCCACGGACCAACCCGCTCAGCCGCCGAGCACCCGCACCAGCATCACCGTGAGGGGCAAGGTTATCAGACTTGCAATCGTGGTGACCGTGGTGAGGTTCGCCATCAGCCTCGCATCTCCGCCCAGCTGCCGTGCAAGAATATAGGCAGTCGTCGCCACCGGTGCGGCCACGCAGATCATCACCACGAACAGCGGCATGCCGGAGAGTCCGAACAGCAAGGCTATGCCCAGACTCATCGCCGGCATCACAGCCAGCCGCAGAGCTGCGCCGACCGCCAGCGGTAGCCGCGCGGAGCTCATCGACGAGAAGTCCAGCGCCGCGCCGACGCAGATCAACCCCAGCGAAATGGTCGCATCACCCAGGAGGTTCAGCGTGTCGCCGACCGGCGGCGACACCCTCACGCCCGCGACCACCAGAATGCAGGCTGCAATGGTCGAGAGGATCAACGGATTCGTGAAGAATATACGCAGGACGCGATTCATCGGTGTCGGCGATGGCCCGGCATTGCGCGTCAGCACGAGGATGCTGAGAACGTTCTTGATCGGTGACAACGCCGCAAAGCCGACCGCCGCAAGTGCGACCCCCGCTTCGCCATACAATCCGGAAACAATCGCCAGCGCGACATAGACGTTCCACTGCAAGCCGGCCTGGAAGACGCTGGAATACTGCGGTCCCGTCGTCGCCAGAAATCGCCGCCCAAGGACCATAAACAGGGCAATCGCCAGCTCCGCGACAATCATCGCCAGCGCCAGGCGCAACGCATCGCCGCCAGAGAATGCCCCTCCGACAATGCTCATGAACATCAGCGGCGGAAACAGCACGAAATAGGTCAGGCGCTCCAGCGCCACCCACCCGGCGGCATCCAGCAACCGCATGCGTCGCAAAAACGCCCCCAGTGCGATCAGTGACACGACTGGGACGAGGGACCACGCAAGGTCGAGCATGCCCTCTCTTGGCAGACTTGCCCGGCTTCCGTCGAGGTGGATCGCAAAATTCCTCCGTCCTTCGCCGGAAATGGCGCGCTTCCGGGATAGCTGCCGATCCATTTTGGGGTTGCGAATTCACAGCGCGCGGCCAATCTGTGCGCACAGACCGGTAGGAAGGGTGAGACATGTCGGCGCAAGTGCAAGACAGTCCGCCCAACGGCGCAGGCAACGGTGATTCCGGCGCCGCAGGAACCGGCGGCGCCGCGCGCATCGGCCTCGCGCTCGGCCCGATCCTCGCCATCGGCTCGCTTCTCACTCCCGCCGGTCCCGATCTCGCGCAGGAAGCGCGCCTCGTCCTCGCCCTGTTGATCCTGATGGCGACGTGGTGGATCACGGAGGCGATCCCGCTGGCGGTCACTGCCCTCCTCCCCATCATCGCGCTCCCGCTGATCGGCATCGATGTCGGGTTCGATGCGCGCGGCCGCCTTGCCTGCGCCACGGACGGGCTCTGCCACAACGCCCTCGCCGCGCCGCTGACCAACGAACGCCTGCTCAATCTCGGCGATCTTGGCGCCCATTACGCCAATCCCGTCGTGCTGCTCTACATCGGCGGCTTCCTCCTTGGCATCGCTATCGAACGCTGGGGGCTCTCAACCCGCATGGCCTACACCATCGTCGCGCGCGGCGGCGCCAATCCCAAGCTGATGCTGGCAGGCTTCTTCGTCGCCGCCGGTTTCATCTCGATGTGGATTTCCAACACCTCCACCTCGATGATCCTCACGCCGCTCGCGCTCGCCGTCGCATCCGGTTCGGCCGCTGGCGGTCGCGAGAACCCGCGCTTCGCCGCCGCGCTCGTTCTGGCCGTTGCCTGGGCCGCCACCATCGGCGGCCTCGCCACACCCATCGGCACGCCGCCCAACGGAATCGCGCTGACCCAGCTGCGCGCGCAGGGCGTTGACGTCTCCTTCGGTGAATGGATGGCGATCGGCTTGCCCGTCGTGCTGGTCCTGCTGCCGATCGGCTGGTTCATTCTATCGCGCGGCCTCAAAGTTGATGCCGACGGCGCGCGCGGCGCCCAATCCCGCGTCCGCGACGAACTCGACAGGCTCGGCCCGCTCACCACGCCGGAAGCCCGCGTCGCGATCATCTTCTTTATTTTCGCCGGCCTCTGGATCATCTCCAGCCTGCTGACCGAATTCATCAGCAAACAGATCCTCGGCGCCGCCATCGACAACGGCCACGTCGACACCATGATCGCCACATTCGGCGCCTTGCTGTTTTTCCTCGTCCCCGCTGGCGGCGGGAACAGACGCGCGCTGCTGATCTGGGAAGATGCACAGAAAATTCCGTGGGGGATCTTGCTGTTGTTCGGCGGCGGCCTGGCGCTCGCCGCCGGCGCCGAACTCTCCGGTCTCAGCCGGTGGCTCGCCAACGGCCTCGAAGGCCTTGCCGACCTTCACCCCGCCATCGTGATCCTCACGGTCGGCCTGCTCGTCATCGTCATCACCGAGTTCGCCTCCAACATCGCAACCATCTCGCTGATGGGCCCGGTGCTGATCTCGCTCGGCCAGTCCAGCGAAACACTCGGCGCCGCCGCCTTCATCGTTCCAGCCGCGATGGCCGCCTCGATGGGGTTCGCCATGCCGGTGGGTTCCGCCTCGAACGCGATCGCCTACGGCACCGGCAAGGTCAGGCAGGCGGACATGATCCGCAAGGGCCTGCTGATGAACTTAGCCGCGCTCATCGTGTTGACCCTGGCGGGCCTCACCATCGCGCCGATGATCTTCGGAGGAAAAACACCATGAAGCCCGTCGCCGCACTCCTTGGGCTTGCCTGCCTCGCCTCCTGCCAGATGCCGCCAGCGCCGGTGCAGCAGGTCGCGGTGTCGCCGCCCGCCTTTCTCACCGACGCGCCCAACGAAGTGCGCAGTGGCCTGTCCGTCAATTTCACCCAGGCGAATGCCGGCAGCCCGTCCCTCCCCGATCCGCTTCTCGCACGCTCCGGCAAACCTGTCGCGACCCCCGCCGAGTGGACCCGCACGCGCCGCCCCGAAATCATGCAACTCTTCCGCGAGACGCAGCATGGCGTCACGCCCACAGCGCCGATCACTGTCATCAACGACGTCTGGGAAGAAGACGCCCCCGCGCTCAACGGCGCCGCGATCCGCCGTCAGGCCGTGCTCCGCTTCGGCAGCCCGAAGGGTGAGGCGATCATCGACATCGTCACCTACACGCCCGCGAAGGCCACCGGCCCTGTACCCATGCTGATCAATCTCGGCTTCAGCCCCAACGTGCTGATGGTCGATGATCCGGGCATAAAGGAGATCGAGGTCTGGACGGCCGAACGCAAACGTATCCCCGGCCGCACCGCGCGCGCCTTCGGCAAGATCGATGTCGAGGGCATGCTGGCGCGCGGTTACGGCGTCACCCTGGTCTATTACGGCCAGATCGAACCCGATTTCGCGGGCGCAGCTCCGCTCGGCGTCCGCGCCCTGTTCGGCGCCTCCGCCGACGACACCGCACGCAAGCCCGATGAATGGGGTTCGGTCGGCGCGTGGGCCTGGGGCCTGTCGCGCGTGCTCGACTATCTCGAGACCGTCCCAGCAGTGGACAGCCGACGCGTCGCGATCCAGGGCGTCTCGCGTCTTGGAAAGACGGTTCTCTGGGCCGGCGCCTCCGATCCGCGCTTCGCCATGGTCATCGCCAGTTGCTCCGGCGAGGGCGGCGCTGCGCTGTCCAGCCGCACCTATGGCGAAACGCTCGCCCACGTCGCCGCCTCCTTCCCCTACTGGTTCGCGCCGCACTACCGCGACTTCGCCAAAGCCCCCGCGACTTCGCCCGTCGACAGCCACATGCTGCTCAGCCTGATTGCGCCACGCCCGCTTCTGTTGATCACCGGCGAGACGGATGCGTGGTCAGACCCTTACGGCGAATTCCTCGCCGCCCGCGCCGCCAGCCCGGTCTACGAACTGCTCGGCAAGCGGGGCATCTCCGCTTCGCCCTATCCGGCGCTCGACCAGCCCATCCTCAACGATATCGGCTTCTTCACGCACACCGGCGCACATGGCAGCGTGCCGCTGGATGCGACAGTCGTGCTCGATTTCATGGACAAGCACCTGGCCCGCTAGGGCCTAGCGGTGCGCCGCCTCAAGCAGGTCGACCTCTTCCTTCGACCCCAGCATCACCGCGACGCGCTGGTGCAGGTTGGTGGGCGCGATATCGAGGATGTTCTGCTTGCCGTCGATGGCGCGCCCGCCCGCCTGCTCGACCAGCAGGCTCATCGGATTGCCTTCGTACATCAGGCGCAGCTTGCCCGGCTTGCCCGGTTCGCGCTTGTCCCACGGATACAGGAACACGCCGCCGCGCGAGAGGATGCGGTGCACGTCCGCCACCATCGAGGCGACCCAGCGCATGTTGAAATCCTTGGCCCGCAATCCCGTCTTGCCCGCCAGGCAATCATCGACATATCCGCGCACCGGGTCAGCCCAGTGGCGCATGTTCGACATGTTGATCGAGAATTCCCTGGTCGCTTCCGAAATGCGGATACCCGCCGCCGTCTGCACCCACTGCCCCGTCGGCGGATCAAGCGTGAACGCCACGACACCTGCACCAAGCGTCAGCACCAGCGTCGTCTGCGGTCCGTAGACGGCATAACCCGCCGCGGTCTGGTTGCGTCCCGGCTGCAGGAACTGCTCCACACCTGCCCCCGCCACCGCCGGCAGCACCGAGAAGATTGTCCCGATCGACACGTTCACATCGATATTGCTTGACCCGTCCAGCGGATCGAACAGCAACAGATAGGGGGCGCCATCCTCCAGCATCACCGCGTGATCTTCCTCCTCGGAGGCGACGCCCGCGACAACGCCACAAGCCTTCGCCATCGCCACCATCTCGTCATTGCACAGCACGTCGAGCTTCTTCTGCTCCTCGCCCTGGATGTTGCCGGTGCCTGCCGCGCCCAGCACGTCGGCCAGTGCGCCGCGGCTGACGAGATACGAAATTGTCCGGCACGAATCCGACACCGCCTCGATCAGCGCAGCCAGCGCCTTCGGCGCCTGCGACTCGGCCAGATACTCCCGAAGCAACCGCGCCGTCATGAACCAGAACCCCGATGCCGGGCGCGCCAGTCGCGCCTGCCAGATGCCCGTGTCAGATACCTGCTTCGGAGGGTGGCGCCCATAGGGAACCCTCGGTGATTCAGCGCTTTCGGCAGACCTCCTTGTTGAACGGGCGACCTCCAAGTCGCCGGCTGGACCGCCGCAATCGTGCTCGCGAACCGCGGACCTGGCCACAATGCCCCAGCGTAACGGCTCCGCGACGCGCCGCCCTATGCCGAACCGCCCGAAACCTGATACAATCCAGCATCATGCCGTCAGTCGTCCGCATAGATCCGAAGACCGTATTCACGCCCGAGGAATGGGCGCGTCTCTCACGCCAGTCCTCGTGGAGAGGCCCTGCGCTCATCGTCTACGCCTGGGCCATCATCATTGGCGCCGGCGCGCTGTTCATCGCCTTTCCCAATCCGCTCACCTACATCCTCGCCGTGATGCTGATCGGCGCGCGACAGCTCGGCCTCGCCATCCTCGAACACGACGCCGCCCACGGCGCACTGCATCCGAATGCAAAACTGAATGACTGGCTGGCCGAATGGCTCTGCGGCGGCCCGGTCGGCGGCAGCCTGAAGCGCTATCGCCCCTATCACCTCACCCACCACAAATACACCGAACAGCCCGAAGATCCGGATCTTGTCCTCTCAAAGCCTTTCCCGGTCACACGCACCTCGCTCCATCGCAAGATCATCCGCGACCTCACCGGCCAGACCTTCTTCAAGCAACGCATCCAGCCTGCCATCACTCGCGTCCGCAACGCGATGAAAGGAATATCTCGCAAGCCGGCGCGTGTGGCCGACCGTCCCGTGCTGCGCTTCTGGATCATCAACCTCATCGCCATCAGCGTGTTGACCGTTTTTGGCTACTGGTGGGCGTGGCCTGCGCTATGGGTCGTGCCGCTGGCGACGTGGTTCCCGCTGGTCACCCGCCTGCGCAACATTGCCGAACATGCCATGGTCGACACCACCGATGATCCCTTCACCCACGCCCGCACGACGCTTGCCAACCCGATCGAGCGCCTGCTGATCGCGCCCTTCTGGGTGCACTTCCACGCCGAGCATCACCTCTTCATGTACCTGCCCTGCTACAATCTGGCGGCGGCTCATCGCCTGCTGATGCAAAAGGGCTTCCGCGACCGCATGCGTATCGCGAAGAGCTATGGCGAAGTGCTGGCCAAAGCCGCGCCGAAACAGATAGCCATCGCGGCCTAGCTACTTGCCTTGCGACCTGGCCCGCGCCTTTGTCACGACTTCGCTCACGGCATCAATCACAGCCTGCGGCTTGTCGCCCTGGATGAAGTGGCCGGCGCCCGCCACAACCCGCGTCTCGCCGATGTTCGACTGCGCGGCCATCTCGGCATGCATCTCGGTCCACACCTTGGCCATCGCGACCCTGCTTTGGGCGGTGAACTCGGGCGGCATGCCCTTCTCGTAATCGCCGCGCGTCAGGACGATCATGGGCAAATCGCCATACGGGCGCCGCGCTGCGACCAGCTGGCCGGTGCTGACAACCTCCATCGCCGCGATTTCTGAAAGCGTCGCTTCCACGCGATCGGGATCGTTGCCATTGCACTTCGCCGCCACCGGATTGCCCCTGGGCGCCAGCCTCTCGCGTAGCGCCGCCGCACACCTGCTGACAGCGTCTTCATTGATTTTTTCAGGCGCCAGCTCCGCAAAATTCGGAATCGCTGCAAGGAACCGGGCCGTCTGGCCGTCGCCGGAGGGATCAACCAGCACAATCCCCGCCACATCGCCGTCCTTGTGCAGGTTGGCGAACTGCCGAACGTGATAGCTCGCCATCGAATGACCGACGAGCACCACCGGCCCCTCGATCTTCGCTGCAGCGATGAACGCGTCGATATCTGCGACGGCGGTGTTCACATCACGCGGCATCCGCCCCGGATCACTCAACCCCCGCCCGGCGCGCTCAAACATGCAGGTCCGCGTCACGTGCGAGATCGGCCCGAACACATCTTTCCAGACGCCCATGCTCCCGCCCGCGCCATAATCAAGGATCACCGCAGGCGATCCCGCACCTGCACAAGTGAATGCATTCCAGCGCCCATCCTCGAACACCACGAAATCGGCATCGAGATCCGGCGCCGGCGTATCTCTCAGCGTGTATTCAGGCGCAGCGCTCCCGGCGGCCCAGATCCCGGTCCAGGCGCCGTCCGCCCCGCGCGTCGCCCGCCACGTCGCCTCCGCATCCGGAACGACAAACGACATGTCGGTGTCCGTAACCACCACATTGCGGATCGGCAGCAAGTCTCCCTGCGCGTCGCGCACGAAACCTGCCTTGCCAAGCGCCGTGTCGTGGATATTCACCGCAATCTGTGGGGCCGCCCCATCCGCCAGATACCAGGTGCTCGCAAAGGCCGGCTCAGCCACCGTCGCAGCGGGAGCCTTGCCCTCGCCGCACCCGGCCAAACCAAGCCCGATAGCGGCCAGCAGAAGCTTCGATCGCATCGCCATCTCCCCCGAAGTCATCACTGCTGACAGAGCATGGGGCATAGCCCGCCGCAATCTCCCCCTCCGCGCCGCCAGACGGTTTGAACCTTCCACCGTCCTCGCCTACCTTAGGGGCAATGGAATCTCCCGATCCCCCCGAAGCCGACCTGCCCGACGAGGACCTCCCCGAGGTCCATCTCATCGACTCCGGTACGCCTGACGTCGCCCCAGCCCCCCGGCTGGCCGGCATCGACGTGGTGCGTGACAATGTCAGCCGCCTGCCGCCAAAGCCGGGCGTCTACCGCATGTTCGGGGAACACGGCGACCTGCTCTATGTCGGCAAGGCGCGCAACCTGAAGGCCCGCGTCGGCTCCTACGCCAAGCTCGGCGGCCACACCCAGCGCATCGCGCGCATGATCTCGCTCACCCGCACCATGGAATTCGTGGTGACCGCCAGCGAGACCGAGGCGCTGCTCCTCGAAGCCAACCTGATCAAGAAGCTGAAGCCGCACTTCAACATCATCCTGCGCGACGACAAATCCTTTCCCCACATCCTCATCAGGAAAGACCACGAGGCGCCCCAGGCGCTCAAGCATCGCGGCGCAAAGAAGACCAGGGGCCAGTATTTCGGACCCTTCGCCTCGGCTGGCGCCGTCGACGCCACGCTGGACACGTTGCAGAAGGCCTTCCTCCTGCGCACCTGCACCGACAACATCTACGCGACGCGCTCGCGCCCCTGCATGCTCCACCAGATGGGCCGCTGCTCGGCGCCCTGCGTGAAGCTGATCTCGCTGGAGGAGTATGGCGAACTCGTCCGCCAGGCCGAACAGTTCCTCTCGGGTGAAGCCGAAGACCTCCAGACGCGCCTCTCGCAGGAGATGGAAGCCGCCGCCAACGCCACGAACTACGAACGCGCCGCCCACCTGCGTGATCGCATCCGCGCCCTCGCGTCGGTCCGCCAGTCGCAGAGCGTCAATCCGGAAGGGCTGGTCGAGGCCGACGTCTTCGCCATCCATTCGGAAGCTGGCCAGTCGTGCGTGCAGGCGTTCTTCTTCCGCGCAGGCCAGAACTGGGGCGCTACGGCCTACTATCCCAAGCATGATCGCGACGACACATCCGAGGCCGTGCTCGCCGCCTTCATCGCGCAGTTCTACGACGACCGGCCAGTCCCAAAGCTTATCCTGCTCAGCCACGACATCGACGAGGTCGAGCTGATCCAGGAAGCGCTCGAACTCCGCGCCGAGCACAAGGTCGACATCCGCACGCCCCAGCGCGGCGAAAAGCGCGGCATTGTCGCCCAGGCTCATCTCAACGCCCGAGAAGCCCTCGGCCGCAAGCTCGCCGAAACGCAAAGCCAGTCGAAGATCTTCGCCGCCGTACAGAAGGTGTTCGACCTTCCGACCCTGCCCCAGCGTATCGAGGTCTACGACAACTCGCACATCATGGGGACGAACATGGTTGGCGGCATGATCGTCGCGGGCCCCGAAGGTTTCGAGAAAAACAGCTACCGCAAGTTCAACATCAAGGACGCCGACCTCGAGCCCGGCGACGACTACGGCATGATGCGTGAAGTCATGCGCCGCCGCTTCACGCGACTTAAAAAAGAACAGGACGACCTCTCGGCCAAAATCACCGGCGCCGCGTCCTCCCCACTCGAGGGGGCGCGCACCGTCGATGCGGTCGACGATGCGAGGGGGGATACGGTCTCACCTGCAACCACCGAACCCACGCCGCCGCCCCGCCCCGAAGCCTGGCCCGATCTCGTCCTCATCGACGGCGGCCTTGGACAGCTCGCCGCCGCGCGCGAAACCATCGAACAGCTCGGCTACGCCCCCGGCGAGCTCAACCTCGTCGCCATCGCAAAGGGCCCCGATCGCAACGCCGGCCGCGAGCAATTCTTCCGCCCCGGCCGCGCGCCCTTCCAGCTGCCGCCCAACGACCCTGCGCTCTACTATCTCCAGCGCCTGCGCGATGAAGCCCACCGCTGGGCCATCGGCGCCCACCGCGCCAGGCGTTCGGCCGACATCTCGAAAAATCCGCTGGATGAAATCACCGGCGTCGGCGCCGCCCGCAAGAAAGCCCTGCTCCACCGCTTCGGCTCAGCCAAGGGCGTCAGCAACGCCACAGTCGCCGACCTGATGAGCGTCGAAGGCGTCAACGAGGCCCTCGCCAAACGCATCAACGACTTCTTCCGCGGCGGCACTTAGCGGTCAGCCTGCGCTTTTCGGGACGTAAGTCACTTCTGGCATGTTCTCGAAATCGGCATCGCAGCTGATCAACTCCGCTCCATGATGCAGCGCAGTCGCCAGAACGATGGCGTCCGCAGTCGCCAGCTTGCGCACCCGGCAAAGCTCAGCCGCCGCCAGCGCGATCTTCGTATCCAGCGGCGCGATCTGGCAGGTCTCGGAGAACGCGATCACCTGATCGGCCTTGTCCTCGCCAATCTCGCGCGTCAGCCATTTCGCCAGCTCCAGCTGCACGATGGTAGGCACCACCCAGGCGTCGGGTTCGGGCAGAAGCCCGCCAATCTTCTTTCCGGCGCGCGACCCGATCAGCCATTCAATCCAGGCCGACGTGTCGATCACGCGCATCAGAAGCGATCCGACTTGTCACGATGGCTTGTCGTTCTAGCGCCCTTTGCAATACCGGCCAGATCGCTGCGCTCCGGCACCGGCACGATCAGAATGCCGCTGCCTTTCGGAATGAAGGCGAACTTCTGTCCCGCTTTCCAGTCCTTCGCCGTGCGAACCGCCTTGGGAATCGAAATCTGAAACTTGGCTGAAAGCGTCGCTGTGTCGGTCATGTCTTACCTTTATCGCATCGATACGACATTGGTAAGAATAGAGCAATCGGACTGCAAATACCAGAGCTTTTCCGCTGCGCCTATTTCATCACCGGCAGCACGCTCGCCGACAGCAGTACGCCGAAGATCGCCAGCACGCTTGCGCCCAGCTTGCGGATCACGCCCGAATTCAGCCGCCCGCTCGCGCCCGCTCGCAACGCCGCCCCCGTCCCGATCCAGGCCGACGCCACGACCAACATCAGCCCCGCCAACCCGACCAGATACGGCGCCGCCTCCAATATCCGCCGCCCCCCGAGATAGGGAATCAGCACCAGCGCAAACACCACGCCCTTGGGGTTCAGCAGCGTGGTCACGAACACGCGGCGGAATTTCACCGGCTCGCTGCTCACGAGTTGGTTCGACCCCTCGCGCCACAGGTGCCAGGCCGACCAGACCAGATACGCCCCGCACGCCAGCTTCAGGACAACAGCGATAGCGGGCGACCCCTGCAGCAGCGGTCCGATCACCAGCGACAGCGTGCCAATGGAGATAGCATACCCTGTCAGTTCCGCCCCCATCAGCGGCACAGACCGCCTGAATCCGGCCGCGGCCCCTGATGTGGCCAGCAGCGTATTGGTCGGCCCCGGCGTCGCAAGCAACGCAAGACACGCCAAAGCAAAGGCAATCGGGTCGGTCACAAGAACTCCTGTTCTGCAGGCACCCTACCGGCCTTTCCCCTCGCCCTGTCAACGCTGCGTCCCGGGCTGCCATATTCAGACCCCATTCATGGGCGATTCCGCATCAATCAGCGCTCGCCCATCCGTTTCGGGGGTCCCGATGCTTCGCCTGCTTTCCATCGCCTTGCTGGCCGGAACGGCCTGCGCCGCCGCCTCGGCCCAGTCGCCTATCCGGACCATGAGCCCGAGCGTAACTCCGCCGCTGGCCGACGCGCCCGCACGTCTCACCCGCCTCGAAGCAACCCGTGGCCGCTATGGCCTGGCCGGGGATTTCGCCGGCAACTTTGTCGGCCTCCAGGTCCAGTACAGCTCCAACATCATCACCTCGACGCTGGAAGCCGGCCTCCGCCGTTCGCGGGACACCGCCCGCGCCACGTCGCTGCCGATCCCGGACAATATCCGCAAGGGCCTGTCGCCCTTCTACTCGGATGAGACGCTGAAGAACGTGCGCTACTCCATTGGCGACACGTCGCCAGACGGCCTTGCCGGTTTCGCCATCCGCAATGGCAACGCCGCCGCCGTCACACTGGTCGACACCATCGTCTTCAAGGATGAGAACTACATCACCAACCTGGCCTTGTGGGCGCACGAGATGCACCACATCGAGCAGTACAATGCGTGGGGCGTCGGCGGCTTCGCCGCGCGTTATGCCTTCAACTGGTCCGCCGTCGAACAGGAGGCCAGCAATGCGGCCGCCGAGTTCGTCGTCTGGTACAAGAAGAGTACCGGCCAGTCCCAGTAATCCAGACTCAGTAATCCAAGCTCGATAGTCCGGCCCTGCCGCGCGCCCGCCGCTCCCCTATCCAGCCACGCTGAATTGTTGGAAGCTTCCTCCACACCGGAGGGACATGATGCGCATCTCGATCATCGCACTTGCAGCAATCTGTCTTGCTGCCTGCACCACGCCTCCCGCGAGTCTGACATCAGCCGCGCAGACACCTGGCCCGCCTTCGCTCGCTCCCGCTTCATCGGCGTCCATGCCGCCCGAAGCGACCGATCCTGCCTCTCCCGATATCCGCGTGATGCTGGCCCCCGGCAACGATCCGAAATCCGGCCGCCTCATCGTCATCGCCACGCCGGTGAAGTCCGTGCCTGAAGCGACGTCCACGCCGTACCCGCGCTATCTCCCGGGCGGTCAGGGCAGCTACATAGCCGCGCAGGAAGCGCCCTTCCTGACACCGGCCCAGGCCACACGCATCAACGCCGACCAGCTTGCCTACCCGCTTCCCCTCTCGCGCATTCCCGAAGGCGACTACTGGCTGCAGGTCCGCCTCGACGCCAACCACAACGCCGCCTTCTCGATGCTCGACCAGGACAACGATTTCACGTCTGTCCCCGTCAAACTCCATCTGCCCACCAGCGATCCGATCCGCGCGACGCTGAAGCCGGAGCGCGAAGTCGCTCTGCAGGGCAAGCCGGCGCCGGCGCCCACACCGGTTGTCACTGATCCCAACATCAAGGACATCGACTTCGTCAGCCCTTCGCTCAGCGCCTTTTGGGGCCGCGAAATTCACATGCGCGGCCTCGTCCTGCTGCCGCCCGGCTATGACACCTCGAAAGAGCGCTACCCCACCGTCTATCGCACCGAAGGTTTCGGCGGCTCCCTCGCCGGCCAGCGTCTTACCGCCCGCCGCCATCTCGATCTGATGAAGACGGGCCAGACCCCGCCGATGATCCGCGTCTTCCTGGATCATTCCTCGCCCTGGGGCACGCACGAGTTCGCCGACAGCGTCAACAACGGCCCATGGGGCAAGGCCCTCACCGAGGAACTGATCCCCGCTCTGGAAAAACAATACCGGATGGATGCAAAGCCATCCGGCCGTTTCACCACAGGCCACTCCTCCGGCGGCTGGTTCGCCATCTGGCAGCAGGTGCGCTACCCGAAAGTCTTCGGCGGCACATGGGCCCGCGCTCCCGATCCGGTGGACTTCCGCTCCTTCACCGGTGTCGATCTCTACGCACCTAACGCCAACGCCTATGTCCGCCCCGATGGCTCACCGCAATATCTGGTACGCGACGCCAGGGGCGTCGAGACGACAATGCTGAAGGACTACGCCGCGCGTGAAAATGTCATCGGCGATTTCGGCGGACAGTTCGATTCCTTCGACTGGGTCTTCTCCCCGAAAGGCAATGATGGCCGCCCGCGCGAGATCTTCGATCGCGTCACCGGCAAGGTCGATCCCGAGGTCGCCGCGTACTGGCGCGCCAATTTCGACATCGGCGCCATCATCCGCCGCGACTGGAAAACCTTGAAGCCCGATCTCGACGGCAAGATCCATCTCATCATGGGCACCAACGACACCTTCCATCTCGATGAAGCCGCGCGCCTGCTGGAGACCGAACTCAATGCGCTCGGCGCCAGATCATCCTTCTTCTGGATGGACGGTCGCAACCACGGCAATCTCGACGCCATCGGCGAAGACCCGCTGGGCCTCGAAAAGAAGATCGCCGCGGAGATGTACGCCGTCGCGCGTCCCAAAAACCCGTTCAAACCCGCGCCAAGCCCTGCCATCGTCAAGAACGCGCCCCCGCCCGCCCCATAGCTTCTGTGCACAGGCTGTCCATGTCCGATTTTCCGCGTCCTGCTCCGCTGCACGAAACCATCATCGACCCCGGTCTTCCGATCATTGATCCGCACCATCACCTGTGGGATCGCCGCTCGCTGACGGCGCGTACGCCGCTGCCCGGTCATCCTTTCCTTCACATCGTCCACCGCTGGCCGCGCTATCTGCTCGATGAATTGCTGGCCGACATGACCAGCGGCCACAATGTCGTCGCCACTGTCTTCATCGAATGCGGCGCCATGTATCGCGCCTCCGGGCCTGACGAGATGAAGCCCATCGGCGAAACTGAATTCGTCAACGGAATCGCCGCCATGTCCGCCAGCGGCCTGTTCGGCCCGCAACGCGCCTGCGCCGGCATCGTCGGCCACGCCAATCTCATGCTCGGCGCTGACGTCGGCCGCGTGCTTGACGCCCACATCGCCGCCGGCAATGGCCGGTTCCGCGGCATCCGCCACGCGGTCTCCAGCGATGCAGACCTCAACGTCCTCGGCCCGCTCGCCGGCCGCACGCTCGGCCTGCTCAAGGAACCCAGATTCCGTGAAGGCTTCGCCGAGCTCGCCAGGCGCAACCTCACCTTCGACGCCTGGCTGCTCGAACCGCAACTACCCGAACTGATCGATCTCGCCCGCGCCTATCCCGGCAGCCGCATTGTCCTTGATCATGTCGGCACGCCCCTCGGCATCGGCACCTATGATGGCCGCCGCCTGGAACGCTTCGATATCTGGCGCGCCAACATCCGCGAGCTGGCAAAATCCCCCAGCGTCTTCGTCAAGCTCGGCGGCCTCGCCATGCCGTTCTGCGGCTTCCCATCCTGCCTGTCCGATCCGGCTGCGCCTTCGACGCAGCTCGCGCAGGAATGGGGTCCCTACATCGAAACCTGCATCGAGGCTTTCGGCGCATCGCGCTGCATGTTCGAAAGCAACTTCCCGGTCGACGAACTCAGCGGCTCCTACGCCACCTTATGGAACGCCCTGAAACTCACCGCCAAAGACGCCTCGGCAACCGAGATGCACGACCTCTTCTTCGGCACAGCCAACACCTTCTACCAGCTCGGTCTCTAGAGGCGCACACATGAACTTCGATCTCGACGAAGACCACAAGCTCTTGCAGGACCTCGTCACCCGCTTCGTGCGCGATGGCCTCATGCCGCTGGAGCAGAAAGTTCTTCAGCGCGATGCAGACGGCAAAGGCGCCTACCTGTCGGACGACGAGCGCGCAAAGATCGACGCCCTCTCCCGCGGCATGGGTCTCTGGGGCCTTGATGCGCCTGCCGACGTCGGCGGCGCCGATCTGCCCGCCGTCGCGATGATCGGCGTCAACATCGAGATGGGCAAAACCTGCGTCCCCTACCATCTCCCGCCCGACAGCCCGAACCTGCGCATGCTGATGGCGACGGTGAACGACGACCAGCGCGAACGCTATCTCGCGCCCTATGTCCGACAAGGCACCGTCTCCGCCATCGGCATTTCGGAGCCCGGCGCCGGCGCCGATCCCGCCGCGATGGCCACCCGCGCCGTCCGCGATGGCGACACATGGACCATCAACGGCCGCAAGATCTGGATCACCCGCGCGGCCGACGCCGACTTCACCATCCTCATGGCCGTCACCGACAAGGCCAAGGGCGCCCGCGGCGGCATCAGCGCCTTCCTGGTCGACAAGGGCACGCCCGGCTTCAACGTCCTCCGCCGCATCCCCATGCTCGGCGGCCAGTTCACCTATGAGGTCGCCCTCGAAGATTGCCGCGTGCCCCACGCCAACCTGCTCGGCGTCGAAGGCCAGGGCTTCGCGCCCATGCAGGTACGCCTCTCCACCCGCCGCCTGCAGATGGCCTCATGGTCCATCGGCATGGCCGAGCGTGCGCTGGAGATGATGCTTGAGTATGCGCCCCAGCGCGTCACGTTCGGCGAACCGCTGGCCAACCGTCAGGCCGTGCAGTGGTGGATCGCCGACGCCGCGACAAAGATCAAGGCCGCCCGCCTGATGACCTATGAGACGGCCTTCAAGCTCGACAACAACCGCGACGTCCGCACCGACATCTCGATGGTGAAAGCCTACGCTACCGAGATGGCCTACGAAGTCCTCGACCACGCCATGCAGATGTACGGCGCCATGGGCATGACCAAGGAACTCCCCCTGCACCTCATGCAAGCCCAGATGCGCACCATGCGCATCTACGACGGCCCGACCGAGGTGCACAAATGGGTGGTCGCAAGAAACCTGCTGGGACAGAAACGATGACCACCAACCAGATCGGCGATATCCACGTCACCCGCGAGGGCCACATCGCGCGCGTTACCATCTCCCGCCCGCCGTACAACATGATGAGCGTCGATCTCGCGCGTGATCTGGCCGACGCGCTCGAAGCGCTCGATGCCGATCCCGACATGCGCGCGATCGTCCTTGCCAGCGAAGGCAAGAGCTTCTGCGCCGGGGCCGACCTCACCCGCCGCGCCGAGGAGATCGGCATCGCCGTCAGCACAGATGCGCTCGCCGGCAACCCGCTCTATGATCAGGCCGTGCGCCTGCACACAACGCAGCTCCCCATCATCGCCGCCATCCAGGGCGCAGCGGTTGGTGCGGGGCTCGGCCTCGCCCTAATCGCGGATTTTCGTGTCGCCAGCCCCGAAGCGCGCTTTACCGCCAACTTCACCAAGCTCGGCTTCCATCCCGGCTTCGGCCTCACCCACACCCTGCCGCGCCTCATCGGCAAACAGAACGCAGCTCTGCTCTTCCTCACCGCCCGCCGCATCAACGCGCACGAAGCGCTCGCGCTTGGCCTGATCGACCAGATCGCCGAACCCGCCGATCTTTTCCCCACCGCCCACGCCCTCGCCGCCGAAATTGCAGCCAACGCCCCCCTCGCCATCCGCTCCACCCGCGCCACGCTCCGCGCTGGTCTCGCCGACGCGATCCGCGCGGCAACCAATCTCGAGTTCTCCGAACAGCAATGGCTGATGAAAACCGACGACTTCAAGGAGGGCGTCGCGTCCGTGAACGAGCGCCGCCCGGGCAAGTTTACCGGGACATAGCCACGCCCTCCCGGGGATCCGCAATGCGTCTTGATCCAGCGCAAGCACCTGGATCGCGGAATGCGCCTATCATTGCGAGGTATTCGGCGATCCATGCAGATCGCGTCATGTCGGGCGCAAAGCCGGACCCGCAGGAAACAGTGTCATGCAATCGATGAAAGCCGCCATGCTTGGCGTTGGAATGCTCGCCCTCGCCGCAGCGGGCTGCACGCATGCTCCCGATCCGCACGCCGGCATGAAGATGTCGGGCGATCACGCGATGGGGTCATGCATGCAGAAATCACAGCCGGACATGATGAAGGACGCCGACTGCAAAGCCATGATGGCGAAGATGCAGATGTCCGAAGCTGACATGCAGACCATGCATGCCTGTCATGCCATGGACCACGCCGCGATGATGAAAGACGAAAAGTGCGCGGCCATGATGGCCAAGCACCATGAGATGATGGACCACAAGGCGGAGCACTAGCCCGCACGGGATGGCAAGCAGCGGCCGGAGAGGGTTCTATTCCCGCTCCTGCCCTGCCGCCCATGCCTTCACGCGCGTCTCCAGAACCGACAGCGGCATCGACCCGCCGCCGATCACCGTGTCGTGGAATCCGCGCAGGTCGAACGCGTCGCCCAGCGCCGCCTTCGCTTCATCGCGCAGTTTCTGGATCTTGATCATCCCGATCTTGTAGGCCGTCGCCTGCCCCGGCATCAGCAGAAACCGCCGCACCTCGGACCGGACAGAGCTTTCCGGCCGGGGCGAGTTGGCCAGCGCCCACTGCACGGTCTCTTCCTCCGTCCAGCCCTTCGCATGCAGCCCCGTATCCGCCACCAGGCGGACCGACCGCCACAGCTCGGACGAGAGCCGACCGAAATCGTTATAGGGATCGGTGAAGAACCCCATCTCCTTGCCGAGGTCTTCCGCGTAGAGGCCCCAGCCCTCGGCAAACGCCGTGTAGCCATAGACGGTGCGGAACAGCGGCACGTCCGTCAGTTCCTGCGCGATGGCGATCTGCATGTGATGGCCCGGCACACCCTCGTGATAGGCAAGGCTCTCCAGCGCCCACAGGGAGACCGCACTCATGTCAGACAGGTGCGCGTAGAAAATCCCCGGCGCCTTTCCATCCGGCGTCGGCGCGTAATAGTGCGCAGCGCCGCCCGGCTGCTCACGGAACGCTTCCACGCGCCGTACTTCCAGCGCCGCCTTGGGCAGCCGCCCGAAATAGTCCGGCAGCTTCGCTTTCATGGCGGCGAGATAGCCGTCAGCCTTCGCCAGATACTCCGCGCGTCCCGCATCGGTGTTCGGCAGGTAGAACTGCTTGTCGTTGCGCATGAATTCGAAGAAGGCCTTCAGGTCGCCCTTGAAGCCCACCTGCTCGCGGATCTTCTCCATCTCGGCATGAATGCGCTTCACCTCACTGAGTCCGAGTTCATGGATCTCGTCCGCCGTCATGTCGGTGGTCGTGTTCAGCTTCAGCGCCGCGTTGTACCAGGCAACACCTTCCGGCAGCGTCAGCGCGCCAACCTTGCCTGATGGCGCATTGACGCCATCGGCTTTCAGCCACGCAGTCAGCCGCTCATAAGGCGGCTTCACATCGTTGATCAGCGCTGTCTTCGCAGCGTCTTCCAGCGCCTTCGCCTGCTCCGGCGTCGCCTTGCCAGCGTCAGCAAGCGCCTTGATCTTGGCTTTCGCATCTTCCCACAGGGCGGTGTCCGGCCCGGGACCAAATGGCGCGCCCGAAATCATCCCCTCGGATTCCGCCAGCGTCCGGTCATAGCCGAATTTCGGCGCCCGAATGCCATCCGCCGCCGCCAGCATTGCCCGCTCCGTCACCTGGTCCAGCGCCACGCCCACCGCGCTGATGCGCTTGATGTAGGCCTCCATGTCCGCGACCTCGTCCACCTTGTGATACGAGATCAGGAAGCCCGGCAGGTCGGTGTGCGGCCCGCCATAGCCGAAGATGTAGTCCTGCCGGCGAAACTTCGCAGCCAGCTCCGCCTCGTCCAGGGCCATCGACCAGATGTCGAACGATGTCTGCGCATCCGCGTTCAGCGCCGCCCGGTCGAACTGCGACTTCATCCCGGCGACGCTTTCCCGCCGCCACTCCAGATCGGCGGTCTTTCCTGCTTCGCTGTAATCATCCAGCCTGTCGTAATTGTCCTTGCGCGACAGCGACGTCGCCAGCTCGGGGCTGCGCCCCACTTCCTCCTCGAACTCGGCATTGAGATAGTCGGTGAGCTTCTGGCTGTTCGCCGCAATCACTTCCGGCGTCGGCCCCGCAGGCCTGGCGGGCCCGCAGGCCGCCAGCATCGCAAATGCTCCAACCGCAAACAGCGTTCTCATGCCCGTCTCCCGATAGAAAATGAAAATCGGCCGCTGGAGCGTCTCCAGCGGCCTGTCTTTCAGCGCAACTACTTCGGCGCAGCCTCGCCCCTGGTCGCCGCGATCCAGCGCTTCACCCGGGCCTCCAGCACCGGCAACGGCACAGAGCCGCCGCCCAGCACGACATCGTGGAACGCCGGATAGGTGAACCTGTCGCCCAGCTCGGTCTTGGCTTCGTCGCGCAGCTTCTGGATCGCGATCATGCCGATCTTGTAGGCCGTCGCCTGGCCCGGTCCGGAAATATAGCGCCGCACTTCAGACCGCACCGCGCCTTCCGGCACCGGCGAGTTCTTCATGAAGTAGTCGACCGCCTGCTCCTCGGTCCAGCCCTTGGAATGGATGCCGGTGTCCAGCACCAGCCGGCACGCGCGCCAGATTTCGCCGCCCAGACGGCCGAAATCCGAATAGGGATCGGTGTAGAACCCCATCTCCTTCGCCAGCGCTTCGGAATAGAGGCCCCACCCTTCCGAGAAGGCGGTGTAGCCATACTGCGTGCGGAATTTCGGCAGGCCAGTCAGCTCCTGCGCAATCGAGATCTGCATGTGATGGCCCGGCACGCCCTCATGATAGGCGATGCTCTCGAGCTGGTAGATCGACATCGAACTCATGTCGGACAGGTGGGCGTAGAAAATCCCCGGCCGCGATCCATCCGGCGTCGCAGACATGTAGTGCTGCGCCCCACCCGGCTCCTCGCGGAAGGCTTCCACGCGGCGCACTTCGAGCGGCGCCTTGGGCAGGATGCCGAAATACTCCGGCAGCTTCTTCTGCATGCCCTCCAGATCGGTCCGCGCCAGCGCCAGATACTGCTCCCGGCCCGCGTCGGTGTTCGGATAGAAGAACTGCTTGTCGGTGCGCATGAAGGTGAAGAACTCCTCCAGCGTTCCCTTGAAGCCCACCTTCTCCTTGATGACTTCCATCTCGGCCTTGATGCGCGCCACTTCGCTGAGTCCCAGCTCGTGGATCTGATCGGCCGTCATGCCGGTTGTCGTCATGTAGGTCAGCATGGTGTTGTAGTAGTTCGCGCCATCCGGCAGCGCGCCAACACCCTGCGCAGCGGGTTGGGTCTTCACCTTGTCCTCGGTCAGCCACGCCGCAAGGCGGTCATAGGCCGGCTTCATCTCTCCGGTCATCGTCCTGGCCGTCGCCTCGGTCAGCGTCCTGGCTTCGTCGGCGGTGATCTTGCCGCCATCCTGCAACGCCTTGATCTTGCCCTTGGCGTCCGCGAACAGCGCCGAATCCTTGCCAGGCCCGAACGGCGCGCCCGTCGTCACCCGTTTGATCTCGTCCAGCGCCTGCGTGTAGGTGAACTGCGGCGGGCGAATGCCATCCGCCGCCGCCAGTTTGGCCCGTTCGATCAGCTGGTCCAGCGCGTCGTCCACCAGCGCCACGCGCGCGATATACGCGTCCATGTCGCTTTTTTCGTCGACCTTGTGGAAGTTGATCAGGAAGTTCGGTAGCCCCGTATGCGCCCCCCCGCGCGCAAAGATGTAGCGATGGCGCCGGTAGGGTTTCAGCTTCTCCGCCCGATCCAGCTCCAGCGCCCAGATGTCGAACGAGGTGCGCGCCGCATCGTCCAGCTTCGCCGGGTCGAACTTCGCCTTCATGTCGGCGACGCTCTCCTTGCGCCACGCGAGCTCCTTTTCAGCGGCCGCTTCGCTGCGGTCATCCAGCTTGTCGTACTGTTCCTTGCGCCCCTGCGCGGTCAGCTCTTCGGGGCTCATCTGGATTTCTTCCTCGTACTCGGCGTCGAGGTAAGCCACCAAGTCTGCGCTGGTCTGGGCGATCACCTCCGGCGTCACCGTGTCAGCCGCTTTCGTGGCCGGCGAACACGCTACGACCATCGCCAGCAGCGCCGCCCCGAACATCACCCGCATCTCATGCCCCTCCAGACACACAATGGGGCCCGTCCGGCCCCTTTGCGCGGCATTAAGATGGAAACCTGCCCCCTTGTCATCCCTCCCGATGGCCGTACCCGCTCACCTTCCCGTTGACGCCGCGCCGCTTCACCGGAATACCAATTACAAACCGCACAACCGATCAGGGAACGCTTCCATGTCCAGCTCCAACGCTGCCCGCTTCACCGGCAAATCCGTCATCGTCACCGGGGCCGCCTCCGGCATCGGCCGCGCCGCCTCCCGCCTCTTCGCCGCGGAAGGCGCCAGCGTCATCGCCGCCGACAAGTCCCCCAACGTCCACGAGACGGCGGCCATGATCACCAAAGCCGGCGGCAAGGCCGTCGCCATGGAAATGAACGCCGGCGATCCCGCTGACGTACGCGCGCTGATCGATTTCGCCGTCAAGACCAATGGCGGCCTCGACATCATCTACGCCAACGCCGGCGTCTCCGGCGGCATGCCCTCGCTGTTCGAACAGACCGAGGCCGACTGGCGCAACATCCTGCAGGTCAACCTGATCGGCCCGATGCTCGCCATCCAGATGGGGGCGCCCGAGATCATCAAGCGCGGCGGCGGCGCCATCGTCTGCACCGCCAGCGTCGCGGGCCTGCGCTCCGGCGCCGGCAGCCCGGCCTACTCCGCCTCAAAAGCCGGCGTCATCTCGCTCGTCTCGCTGGCCGCCCAGCAGCTCGCCGGCACCAATGTCCGCGTCAACGGCATCTGCCCCGGCCTCATCGAAACCGGCATGACGCAGGACATCTTCACCCGCGCCCGCGATCGCGGCACCGAGGATCGCATCGGCCAGCTCAACCCCCTCCGCCGCGGCGGCGTCCCCGAGGAGATCGCGAAAGTCGCGCTCTTCCTCGCCTCGGATGACGCCAGCTACGTCAACGGCCACGCCGTCGTCGTCGACGGCGGCCTGTCCTCCTCCCTCCCCATCGTCCCGCCGAAACCCAAGGGCTGATCATGCCAACCTTCGCGCGCGTGCAGGAGCTGATCGCCCGCGTCGAGGCGCGCGACTACGTGCAGGGCATCGCCGATTTCTATCACGCTGACGCATCGATGCAGGAAAACGACAGCCCGCCCCGCGTGGGCCGCGACCTGCTGATCGCCCATGAAAAACGCGCGCTGGAGCGCTTCGTGATGACCACCCGCAAAATCGAACGCTTCGCCATCTCCGGCGACACGGTGTTCATCAACTGGGTCTTCGAAATGGTCGGCGCCGATAGCACGGTCCGCATGCTGGACGAAATCGCTGTCCAGACCTGGCGCGACGACCGCATCGCGTCGGAAAAATTCTACTACGACCCCGCGCAGTTGCGCTGAACCAGCCGGCCAGCGACAGAGCTCTCTTCCCGCACATACCTTCCCGTCATGACCTGCCGGCGTCTTCCCTCGCGGCTGATGCTTGAAGTCCGGGCCTGGCTGCACCTGTTGTTCGGTTTCCGGACCTGCATCACGTTCGGCCGCCACGCCTGAGCGACTGGCCGCTGCGCGGTGCGCCTGCGCCTCGCATACCCACACAAACCGCCTCGCAGTGTTGACTGCGAGGCCGCAGCCCGTTGTGCGCCTAGAACTTCGCCCGCACCGCGACGCGGAAATTCCGGCCTGGTTGCGGCGCGATCTCCTTCAGCGGCGAGGCATGCACCCGCACCTCTTCATCGGTCAGGTTTCGTCCTTCCAGCATCAGTTTCACATTCTCGGTCAGGTCGACGCCAAAGCTGGCGTTGAATACGAGGTAATCGTCCGTCGGCGTCTCGAACGCAGAAACGCGATCCTGCCTGGCGCCATACTGCGCCTCGATCCGCCCATCCATGCCGCCGCGTTCACCTTTCAGGCCGATCATCGCTGTGGCGGGCGGAATGCGCGGCACGTCGCCGCCATTGTCGAACTCTGCCCGTACGATGTCGACCGAAGCATCCGAGCTCCAGTCGATGCCGACCACCTGCCCCCAGTCGATCCCGCCCGAAATCTCGGCGCCAGTAAACGTCGCATCCGCCTGCCCATAGGCGAACACGGGGAAGGCGTCCTGCGTCGCGCCCGTGTCATCGAGGAAGATGAAATCGTTGAACGCAAAGCGATAGAGGCTGCCCTCGATCCGCGAGCGCGATCCTTCCCAGCGCAGGCTGGCTTCGAGGTTGATCCCCGTCTCGGTGGTCAGTGCGCCGTTGCCGACTTCGTATTGCTGCGTCGCCGGGTGGGGCCCGTCCGCAAACAGTTCGATGTCGGTTGGCGCACGCTCGGTCCGCGTGAGCGAAAGACCGCCGAACAAGGCGTCGGTCAGATGCATATGCCCGCCGAACGAGGCGTTGAGCGTCTCGAAATCGCGCTGCCCGTTGACCAGATTGTCCAGCTTCACCTCGTCATAGCGCAGCCCGCCCTCAAGGCCCCAGCGATCCTGCTCATAGGTCTCATAGATGAACACGCCCGTCTGTTTCGTGGTGGTGGGCGAGACCAGCGCCTCATCGCCAACCGCGCGGAAATCGCGGTCAGAGGCCTGCACGCCAATGCTTCCCTCGAATGCGCCGATCGGCGCATGGCGCGCCTCGATGCGCGCTTCCCAGCCTTCATTGGTGAACACGGTCCCCGGCTCGCCCGGCGTCTCGAACTCGGTGTGATCATAATCGACCACCGATCCGGAAGCCGTCAGGTCGGAGATCGGTCCGTTGAACTTCAATCCGCCGCGCACATCATAGCGCGTCTGGTGCATGTCGATGAAGGCTTCTTCCTCACCAACAATGCCATAGGTGTTTTCCAGCTTGCGGACGGCTGCGCCGATGAACGCCTTGTCGCCCACGACCGAGACGCCGGCGCTGATCGATGAATTCTCCACCGCCGAGTTCGGCAGCGTGCCTTGCGCAAACGGTTCAGCAGGACCACCTCCCGCGATCTCGTCGGCGCGCCGCCGTTCGGAGAAGGCGTAACCGGGAATATCGATGCTGCTCGTATCCAGCCACGATCCGCTCAACACGCCGACCACCGGCCCGGCGACGCCCGTGATGCGCCCGGCAACCTGCTTGCCATCGTCGACACTGGTCAGCGCGCCATACGCCATGCCGGAGAATGTCCTCTTCGGCAGTCTGTCGACGATCAATCCGTCGATAACGTTGATGACGCCGCCCGTCGCGCCGCCGCCATACGCCAGCGCAGCAGGCCCGCGCAGGATCTCGATGCGCTCGGCCCCCAGCGGATCGCCGGTGACGGCATGATCCGGGCTCGCTGCCGACGCATCAACCACGCCAATCCCGTTGGTCAGAACCTGCACGCGCTCCGCGCCCAGTCCGCGAATGATCGGCCGGCTCGCGCCCGGTCCGAACGAGGTCGAGGAAATTCCCGGCAGTCCCGCCAGCGTGTCGCCCAGTCCGCCGTTCAGGCGCTCAACAACTGCATCAGTGTCCAGAACCGTGGTGCTCGCGATCATCTCGTCGCTGGTCCGCGCCGGGCCAACGCCGGTGACAACGACAACATCGCGCTCCTGCGTTTCTGGCGCCGCCTGCGGCCCGGCCTCCTGCGCGGACGCCGCCCCTCCGCCCAGCACGCCCATCCCGACTGCAACCGCCAGAAACATACGCATCGGCTCGATCCTCGATATGTTATAGTGTATCGCTATAATGTAACAATCAAGGAAGGCAAGAGGCGACCGTCAGGAAATTCGCCCCTGCGACGGCGGCGCCCAGCGAAGCGCCAGCCCTTCGCTGGCGCGGGCTTTCCCGATAACGTGTCGCCCGGAACGGGAATCCCTCAATGCTTAAGCACCTGCCCAACGCGCTCACCGCGCTGCGCCTCATCCTCGCGCCGGTCGTCGCGTGGGCAGTTTGGCAGTCTTATGCCGATGCGTCCGGCGCCCCGCCCTGGACTGTTCTCGCAGCCGCCGCCTTCATCATCGCTGCGCTGACGGACCTGTTCGACGGCATGGCGGCGCGCGCCTTCAATGCGGAATCGAAACTCGGCCGCATCATCGATCCCATCGCCGACAAGATGCTCGTGGGCTTGCCGCTGATCGCTTTGTCAGTGGTGGCGATACAGCAAAATCAGGCTCTCTGGATGGTCGCCGCGCTGGCGTCTGCTGTCATCATCCTGCGCGACCTGCTGATCACATGGATGCGCTTCACGGCAAAAGATGGTGAAGGCGTCCGCGTCTCGCAGCTCGCAAAATGGAAAACCGCGGTCGAGCTTGTCGCCGTCGGCGCGCCCATCGTGCTGACTGCACTCGGTTCGCTCACCCCGCCGGTGTGGCTTGGCTGCGTCGCCCTTCTCGTGCTCGCCGCAACACTGTCAGCGATCACCGGGCTTCAGTATCTGGCTGCGAAACCCCGGTCCCAGCAAAACTGAGCCCCAGAACGTGAATGGCCGCGTCTGCGGGGGAACAGACGCGGCCTACACAGAGAGCAACGCGGGAGGGGACGTCGCGATGCTCATCCAGAAGCGCGGGGGATGGCAGGAGAAGCTTAGATCCCGTCGCTCTGACAACGGTTTTGACAGACCAGAATGAAGAAATCCTTAACAGCAAGGCCCCCGAAATAAACGAATGTGTCTTTTGCCGGTAGCGTGGAAAACGCAGGCGGGTCACTCCCGCAGCCGGTCGCGGATCGACTTCTTCGCGGCGTCGAGATCGCTCTGCAGTTCATTGCGCAGGCTCGAACGAAGACCGGCCAAAGCAGCCCGCTGGTCTTCCTCGGCGGTCGCGATCGTCTGCGCCACAGCGGATTCCACACTCGGGCCACCGAGGCGCGTCACATCGCCCAGCGCTTCCAGCTTGCCGATCGCCCAGAGATCATCGCTCCAGACAAACCGCGCGAACGTGTCGTACGGGATGCGGACATAGCCCTTGTCAGCCCAGTCCTTGCCCCACGAGTTTCGCACCAGCCAGCTTTGGTCGGCGTCATCATAACCAACCACCAGCATGGAGTGGCCGCCAGCATTGCCTTCGGGAACTTCGCCCAGCTTCGGCATGCGTCCTGTTTGCGCCGCGCCATCGTAATATCCGCCCGGAATGTCGAAGCCGACCACCAGCGGAACGCCATCGCTCAGCATGACTTTCGCCGCCTCGACCCCGCCCTCGACACGCGCATACTGCACGCCCTCAAAAGCTC
>Ga0075163_10000411_pt1 | contig 54524 bp, 83 predicted proteins | sample JI1023141ADNA_FD_71478 | JGI IMG/M metagenome (GOLD analysis project Ga0075163, IMG submission 71478) | Wastewater effluent complex algal communities from Wisconsin, to seasonally profile nutrient transformation and Carbon sequestration -... | ecosystem: Engineered > WWTP > Effluent > Algae... | reverse complement strand
CCATGACGGTTCCGCTGGCTCACTCGTCAACATTTCCGCCATCCGCCAGACTGAGTGGCCGGTCACCTCAAATGGACAGGTGATCAACGTTGGGCAGGGGTGCGCCACGTTCATGGAGTTGAGTGAGGTCGCATACCGCTCAACGCCGACGGCCGCACTCCTCGACAAGACAACCACCGCCATCATCCCCGGCGCTCAGGGAAAGCACTACCGGTTCGCTGGCCGCAGGTTCGCCTACGACGGTCGCCTGTTCCCTGGTCGCTTCTGGTTTCGCTACTCGATCATTGACACGCACGACAACCACACTCCTCAGAAGCGTGTCTCTGGTGGGTGGTCGGCACCGATCACTCTCAGCTCCAAGATCTTCCCGTTCACGGTGACCTTCGATACGGGCGGGTGGCCGATCGCCACGATCAACCCGCTGTTCAACCCGACGTCTCCAGTCGCTGCATTCACCAACAACGAGCGCACCCCGTGATCTGATCGTTGTCAGGGTGGGGCAAGTTCATTCCCGGTGGTGCGCCACTGGGCAAGTTCATTCCCGGTGGTGCGCCACTGGGCAAGTTCATTCCCCGCCCTGAGAGCGATCAGATCCGGTGCTCTCACTGAGCTAGGCTGAGTGGTATGGCCAACCGTCTCCGTCTGCCGTCCGCCGCTGGAACGACAAACGATTTCTTCCGTTCCTACCCCGGAGCGCTGCTCCCGGACGGGACCACCGACTACACCGATAATGTCGATCACAATGGGTCCCTTGGCATCAAGATTGGCGGAGCACCGACCGCTACGTTCGATCACGATGGGACGGAGACGATTCGTCAGACGGTCCTCACCAACAGGGCTACGAGCACCACTCTGTCAGCGGCCACAACGGTTGATGTCTCGTCATCACTTGTCATCACACAGACCACAGCATCCATCACGACCACGATCCCGAACCCAACGACGACCACGTCGGGACGCATGCTCCGTGTCGGCAACAACGGCACGGTGCCATTCAACTTGGCGTTCACCAGCCCCGCCACAGGGCTTCCAGCCTCGATTGCTGTTGGGCCTGGTACGTTCCTGAACTGCATCTGGAATGGAACGGCGTGGCAGTCAAGTGTCGCCATCTCAGCCAACAACGACTTTTGGCGTACCGTGGCGGGAGCCGCTCTCCCGGATGGCCTAAACGATCCCATTGACGCCATCCAGCACGACGGCACTGTCGGGCTCGCCACGGGTGGAACCGCCAACGAGGGTGTGGGAATCAAGACCAATGGTCCAGTGCTGGGAACACTGACCGTGTCCGCTCCAACGATCTGGACCCCCATCAACATTCTGAATCAGGCTGCCAACTTTGGCATCAGCACAGCAAACGTCGATACCGCCTCACTGGTAGTCCTGTTCCAGTCCACCGCTGGGATCACGTACACACTGGCGCTTCCCACCAACCTCTCGGCTGGCCGTATGCTCTCGGTGACTCACCGTGGGACCGTTCCTATCACGTGTACCGCAACGAACCGTGGCGCAGGGGCGCTGCCGATCGTTCACCAGCCCAACTCGACGCTCAACTTCGTGTACAACGGTGTCGTGTGGGCTGCTGACGCCGCCTCGGCGTCGTCCTCCGGGAAGATCTCGTACGGAACCGCTGTGCCGGTTGCTGCTGGCATCCAGGGTGAGACCTACTACAGGACCAACGGAGGCACGTCGGCCGGAGCGATCTTTGAGGAGTACCGCTGGGATGCGATCAACAACCTGTGGGTCACACCAACACGTGAGGGTGTTGTTGCTGTCGCTGCGGGCAGGGCCATCACTGCGGCTGACTACGGTAGGACACTGCTCGTCTCAGCGAACGTCACGCTCACCACCCCGTTGATCGCTACAATCTCTCCAACCAACTACTTCACATGTCGTGTTCGCCAGTCGAATGTTGGTGTGGGGGCTAGGATCGCAGTGACCGCAGGGCAGACCTTGGTGAATCCATTTGGAAGTACCACAGGCGGAATCGCTGGAGGAGCACGCACTTTGGAGATCACCGGCACAACAGTGTACTGGACGTGATCTGAATGCTGCTGTGCCGGTTCAACCATCCACATGGGTTTAGCTACCTCCCTACGAGCAACACCTACGTCAACTCTGGCGGGCTGACCGTTCCAGCGTGGAGCGGATCAGGCAACGTGTCCTTTACTGCGACGGGTGGTATTCAGTTGGGCTCTGGTAACAGTAGCAACGCTGCCTTCACGAACAGTCTCACCCCTGTCCCCACTTGGGCGGGAGGGACCTTCCGGATCTCGGGTCCCGCCGATGGCCCAAACATCTTCACCATCATTGTAACGAACGCCAGCAGCGGCGCATCAATCCTCAACGAGACCCTGTCCCCAGGATTCTCACCCTGGCAGACTAGCGTGTTTGTCGCCCCCGGCCCGGTGATCATGACTGTCACGGTTAGCTTCGCCCTGTTCGGTGTAAGCCTGTCATCAGTGACCATGACCGCCGTGGGTGCGCTCCCTAGCTCCTGAGCGTCACTCTCCCGCAGCTAGACTTCCTGGCATGGATGTCAGGGAAGCTGTCACGACTGCGGTCGAGCATAAGAAGAAGGGCTGGAAGCAGACGCTCATCCAGTTCATCTCCAAGCTGTGGGCAAAGATCAAGACCAAGCGGGCCGCTGCCAAGCAGTACGCCATGATCATGGCCGCTACGGCGGCTCTCGTGGCCGGTGGTGTCGTTGCCAAGAACCTGGATGACACGAACAGCGCTCAGGACAAGGGGCTTGCCTCGATCGCTTCGCAGCTTGCCTCGCTGCACGATGCGCAGAACGCCGTAGCTGATCGGGTGGCCGCCGTGGAGTCCGCCGTTGGTGCTCTTCAGAGCGCTGTGGAAGAGGCCAACTCCACGGTGGCGAACGTCACGAGCGCACAGGAGGAGCTGACATCTCAGCTCGCCGGGCTCTCGTCAGCGTATGACACGCTCACGACCAAGCTGAACGACTACCAGACGTCGGTTGACCAGGCGCTCGCAGATCTCACGACCAAGACCGCTGACATCTCCACGGCGGTCGACAACGTCAAGCAGTCTCTCACGGCACTCAGCCAGCAGGCAGCCGACGCTCGGAGCGTCGCCAACGCCGCATCGGTGGCGGCAGCGCAGGCACTCGATTCGGTCACAGCTACCGGAGCCGCCATCAAGGACACCATGACGACTCTCACCGCTCTTCAGACCACGGTTGCCAACGGTGGGCAGCTCACATCCGATCAGATCGCAGCGATTGACGCCAAGCAGGCGGCGCTCTCGGCTGGTGTCGATGCGTTGAGGGCCGCCCAGGTCGCAACAGCGCAGGCGCTTGTGACAGCGCAGGCGGCATCCGATGCGGCCAAGGTCACCGCTGACGCAGCCAAGAGCGCCTCAGACACCGCTCAGGCCACCGCTGAAGCGACAAGGGCTGCCGCTGCCGATCTTCAGGCTCAGGCCGCCGCTGCCGCCGCCCGGCTCACAGCGCTGACAGCGAGCGTGGACGCTTCCGTTCAGTCGATTGCCGACGCTCAGGCTGCTGCATCCGCTGCTGCCGCTCTTGCCAGCACCGCTCAGGCTGCCGCTGACACGGCCGCAGGAGTCGCTTCGCAGGCTGCCGCTGCCGCTGCTCAGGCTCAGGTTGATGCTGCATCCGCATCCGCATCCGCATCCGCCGCTCAGGCTGCCGCTGCCGATGCGCAGACGGCGGCATCCAACGCTCTCGCCGCTGCCAGCACCGTGCAGGCTGTCCCCCTCGTCGTCGGCACGTTCACGAGCACCATCACTCAGGTGCTCATCCTTCCCGGTGCAGGTGGGCTCCCTGGCCCGGCATCTCCAATCATGACGGTGATCAGCAGCACCGAGAGCTTCGATTCAGACAACCTGTACAACCCGACAACGTCCACATTCACACCCGCCGTCACTGGCTACTATCGTGTGTCAGCACATCTCGCATGGCAGGCCGGTTCGTACCAGCACCAGACAGGGATCGCGGTGGCGGGAAGCCTGGCCCCTGTTGCCGGTCTCACGTGGCCCAACTCAACATCGCTGACGCTGGAGAACTGGACTGGCGAGGCGCTTCTCACGGCCGGGACAGCGTACCGGTGGGCCGGGCAGTCCAACAACGCCGCTACGGCTGCCGTCTCTTCCGGTAGTGGTTGGTCGATCGAACTGATCCGTCTCCCGTGATGGAGATCGCCGGGAGCATCAAGTTCAGCAGGATCAAGCGGATGCTCAGCGTCCTGTTCCGTATCGCCTGGGACGTGATCTAGCCGTCCTCGGTGTGAGTCACGCCAAGTAGACTGTGTGACATGGCAAAGCTCGTCTCCGAGGGAGTGCGTCTCCCCGACAACCTGGACGCCTATCCAGACCAGAACTTCCCGTCGTCGCTACTGCTCCCATTCATGGTGAAGTGGCAGCTTCACGCCAAGGCAGTCGATCAGTTCGACGCCTTCGTGGCTGCCGCCAAGGCCGCTGGCGTCGGCATCGTGCCGATCCCCGGCGCTGCTTCAGCGTACCGTCCGTACGCTCAGCAGAAGCAGCTCTTCGAGAGCCGCTATGTCAAGGGTCCTGGTCCGAACAGCAAGACGTGGAACGGCCAGGTCTACCACCTGCGTGCAGGCATGGCCACGGCTGCTGCACCGGGTGGCTCGATGCACGGATGGGGTCTGGCCGTCGACTTCATGCGTGACAACGGTAAGGCGATCACGCTGCCGGAGCGCCAGAAGCTGCGTGCCATCGGTGCGCCGTTCCAGATCGTCGATACGGTCAAGTCCGAGAACTGGCACTTCGCCTGCCAGAACGCTGACGCCGTCGTCGGCTACCAGCCCGCCGAGCAGTTCCCGCAGCCGACCGAGGAGCCTGCTCCAACGTCCGGCCAGTTCCGGGATCTCCACAAGGGTGATGAGGGGATGGATGTAGCGCTCGCACAGAACAAGCTCCGTGACGGCGCAGGACAGGCATCTGTTGGCAAGTCCGACGGCAAGTTCGGCGCTCAGACCGAGGCAGCCGTCAAGGCCGTCCAGGCGTTCGTCAAGCTGCCTGTCACCGGCGTCATTGATCAGGTCACCTGGTCGGTGCTTCTGAGCCTTCCGGGGTGAGCATGGCTCTTCGCTCCAAGGTTGCACCCGATGGGACCACAATCCCGGCATCGGTGTCGGTCATTGTGGCAACGGCTCTCGCTGTCGTGGCGGTTGCCATCGGATTCTCCATCGCTGCGCTCCCGATCGTCATCCTCATCGGGAAGGGTGTGACCGTCGCATCGCTTGCTGACGCCGGTGCCATCATCGCATCGCTGTCCACACCACTACTAGCGATCGTTGGTATCCTGGCGAGCCTTGGATCACGCCGTCCCAGCGAGCCCGTCGTGGCCAACTCGACCACCACAGTGTCCAACACCACCGAGGCACCGCAGCCAGCCATCGTCGAGTAGACTTTCGGTATGGCTTGTGCGTCTTGCGCCTCCAACTCGGCGTGCTTGTGCTCGGTCGTTGCCGGTTCTCACGTTTCGGTGTCCGGGACAGGCTCCGGGGCGGACCCTTACATCGTTTCGGCAACGAGCTGCGTATCTACCAACGCTGGCAACAGTCTCACACTCGGAACGGACGGCTGTCCGTTCTTCGCTGAAACCCCGTTCGCTGGTGTGGCTGGAAACGGCATCGCCATCGTTGCGAACGGCACGGCAGGCCATGCGCCCGTCATCTCGGTCTGTCTCTCGACAGCCGCTGGAAACACCATCGTGTTCGGTGCGGACAACTGCCTGTACGCCCCTGCCAGTCCGATCGTCTGTGAGGACATCCAGGACTGCGTGTCCCCGATGATGCTCAACAACGGCTTCTTCTACGACGACGCCAACAACCGTTGGGCCACCATCGGAACGCCAGGGCAGGTTCTCACCGCTGATGGTGTGGGCAACGGGTTCTGGTCCACCGGCACGGGTGCAGCCGAGACGCCTGCTGGTGTGGCGTACCCCGACACGGACGCTGACGGCATCCCGGAGATCGGCGTCCGCTACGACGGTGCGAACGGCTCCACCACCCCGACGTTCGATGCCGCTACGGGTGAGTGGGTCATCTGCTCCCCTGCCGGTGGAGGCGTCCCCGGAGCCGCCTCTCAGTTCACCACCGACTGGCCGTGCGCCGACACGTTCGGCACGAAGATCTACCAGACAGCCACCGGTCTCCGTGGCGTCCCCGAGCACACCTCACGGATTGCATCCACGATCGCAACCCTTGGCGCTCCGGGTGGTGTCAACTCTGGTGGCACCAACAACTGGGGCGACAACGAGTCAGGTCTCGGTGTGTCACCACCGCAGTACGTGTTCACCAACCCATCCACCTGCCGCAGCATGAACTGGTACTACACCATGCGGGCCACCATCTTCTGGTCCGGTCCCGGCGTCGGAGGTGCGGCCATTGATGGATTCACCGGTGGTGGACTTCGGTTCCCTCTGGCGTCCGTGTACGGCGACGGCCCTTCTGCCACCTTCCCGTTGACCGAGTCCAACCATTACACGGCCATCACGAACGGTGTGCTGGCCCCTGGTGCCGCCATCGTGAACAACAACTTCAACAGCGTGGTCGGCAACGGAATCAACGGCAACTTCTTCGCCACACGCTCGATGAGCGCACAGTTTGCCTCCATCTCGGGCGCTGTCCAGGACCACGTGATCGGGGTGACCATCTGATGATGTTCGAGCAGACACTGGAGCGGTTCGCTGTCGATGCCACAGGAGCGCCGCTGGCTGAGACCATCGTGTGGCGTCTCCAGCCCTACGATCCTCGGGCAATGCCGCTTGGCCCGTTCCATGACCCCAACCTGATGTGGTACTCGGACGAGCCAGATCCGACCGATCCGTCGGGCACACGCAGGATGACCGTCGTCGGACCCGCCCCCGATGCGTGGGTCGCTCTAGTGATCCATGGTGCGCTGTTTGACATCTCGAAGCTCGACATCCTCTACGGCGGGAAGTCGTTGTACGAGCTGCCGCTCAAGGACGGAGTCACCATCACTACGAAGGCCGACTACGTCAACGCCACCGAGAGGATCGCCAAGACCAACAAGGCTGCCATGGATGCGTTCTTCAAGAGCATCCCTGGCATGCGGGCCGAGGCCTACGACGCCCGTGCCAAGCGCTACCGTAAGCTTGGCTGGGACGAGGCCGACATCGTCGCTGAGTTCGGTCCCCACCCAGGCAACGTCAAGTTGCCTCCGGTCCGTCGTAAGGGCGAGGAGGAGCACGACTGATGGCCTGTGCAACCTGCTCCTCCTCCTGCACCTGCGCCGTCGTCGGTAGTGTCGGTACGACCGTCACTGGTGACGGATCGGCCGCCAATCCGTACACGGTCACCAGCATTCCGTTCACCGGTGTGGCCGGTGCGGGTATCGCCATCACGGCCGGTGGAACGATCGGCCACAGTCCGACGATCTCTACCTGCATCTCGACCGACACTGGCAACAGCATCGTCTACGGTGCAGACGGCTGCCTGTACGTTCCGACGAACCTCCAGACCCCGGCCGTCGCCAACACGAACAGCATCAACCTGACCCTGACTGGCACGACCATCACGGCGGACATCAAGCCTGCCTGCGGTCTGATCGTCACGGCCGCTGGTGTTGGTGTCGCAACGTCGGGGACGTGGGGATTCCCGTGCGCCGATACCAACGGTGCGCCGATCTACTGCGATGCAGCGGGCCAGCTCCGTGCTGACCCTGAGAAGTTCGTTGTCCGTACCGAGCGTCTCGGCGCTGCCGCCAACATCCTTGCCAACGCTGCTGGCGTCGGCTCTATCGTGGCCTGTTCGGTGGACCTTTCTCTGACCAACCCGTCGCCGTGCCGCTCGATGATCGTTCAGGCACAGTACGGCTACGGCGTTGGTGCCACCTCCGGTGGCGTCCCGATCTGCGGCATCGAGTCGAACTTCACCATCACGGGTAGCCCTGGATACAACGGCAAGTTCGTGTTCGCATCGACCAATCCTTCGGCCGATGCCTCCAACGTCACGTTCGCTACACGCCCGTTCGTTGGCAAGGACTACCAGCTCCAGTCCTCCAACTTCGACGGGTTCACCATCGGTCCTGGCGCAACGGTCAACATCAACGTCGCTTCCGTCGGAATCGTGGACTGCGTGGCAGGCTCATCGCCGGACGCCTCGGCTGTGGCTACGGTTGCCGCTCAGCTCATCGGGTGGAACGTCTGAACACGATCACGCTCAGTCGGTACGCCATTGAGGGTGAGACCCCGATCCACGAGCGGATCACCTGGCAGTTCATTCCCGACACCCCTCGTTCGGTGGAGATCCCGACCTACGGGCCAGGATGGCACCGTACGGCGGGCTGGACGTCGGGCGGCTCGTCCATCACCGAGTACCACACCCCTGACGAGGATGGTGAGGGTGGTCTGGTGTATCCTGCCGACTCACCGTTCTGGAATCCGTACGCACATCCGAACCGTGTCGGTGTCGTGTCGTGCACCCGTGAGGAGTACGATGCCCTAGTGACGAAGATCCATGCCGACTTCGAGGAGCAGGTCACCCGTGCCGCTGCCAGCGAGCCTGTGGTAGACTAGATCCATGAGCGATGACAACGTGACGGGTGGCGGATGCCACGGCGGATGCTGGGACGAGCTTCAGGTGGTCCAGGCCGGGCGCAACGCCGAGATCTTGGCGTACGGCCAGAGTCTGGTGGCCGCCGACGTTGCCTCCAGGATCGACGGAGAGGCCCCTGTGAGCCCCGTAGAGGCTCCAGAAGTGCCGGAGGCTGTCCAGGTGCCAGAAGTGCTCTCACCGGACGCTGAGGAGGTTCTGGCGGTCGCCACGGCCGACGAGTCGCTCCACGAGGACCCGGACAACGTCGTCCCCGTCGAGGATCTCATCATCCTCGACTCGGTCGAGATCCTGGCGGCCGAGGAGCCGAAGGATGAGACCCCGGCCGAGGAGAACGTCGCCCCCGCTGAGGACGAGTCGGTGACGGTTCCCGAGGATGCGGCCGCCGCCCCGGCCCCGAAGGCCAAGAGCACGAAGGCCAAGGCCGCCACCAAGTAGTTGTTGTCAGGTCGCCCTGAGGCGGCGTTGTACACTAGGGACATGTCCACGATCTCCACAACGGCAGGTACTCGCTGATGGCCGCTCTCTGCAAGGGCTCTGCGCAGGTCTGTGCGATCCGGGTCTCACGTCTCCTCCCGACCTGTGCGTTCGCTGAGGGTCCGAACCAGTCGGCCGCCTCGTCCGCCATCATCCGCATGAACGCCACGCCGGAGTACAGCGCTGGCGATGACTTCGAGCTGAAGAACGGCTGTGGCAACCTGTGCGTCACGCTGAAGGTCTGCGATCAGCTCAAGCGCATGAACCTCGACCTGGAGCTGTGCCTCCGTGACCCAACCATGATCGAGCTGCTGACCGGCGCAACAACCTACACGGACGGTACCGACATCATCGGCTACAGCCGTCGTGGCATCGGCAAGTCCTGCCCCGACTCGGTCTCGGTTGAGATCTGGACCAAGGCCGTCACGACGCAGAACAACTGCCCGCCGATCATCGCCCCGGCCGCATCGTACGCCGATGCGCAGTGGTGGAGGATCGTGTGGCCGAAGGCGACCTTCACCCTCGGTGATGTGTCGTTCGCCAACGAGGTCGCCACACTGAAGCTGACCGGCTTCGGTGAGGCCAACCCGAACTTCCTGAACGGCCCGTTCAACGACGTCGACCCGCTCATCCTCCCGCTCGATCCGGACAGCCCGGAGCACATGTTCCTCGATCAGGTCGGCCCGCCGACCCTCGGTTGCGGCTACAACACCGTCCCGGCGCAGTGATCTGAGGGGGTCTCCCCGACAAGAGACAGAACGAGCCACCTGCTTCGGCGGGTGGCTCGTTCTCGTTGTAGACTGATGGTGTGCCAGCTCTGACCCGCATGTCCGATCCCGACTGGATCTACAACCTCCTCGCCTCCGTGGAGGTGGCCGTCGCTTCGGCGCTCGTGGCCAGCCCGTGCGGCTTCAACGCCGACACATGGCGGCGCATCATCGGCTGGGCCGACCCACCCGAGGATTGCTGCCCGGAGATCGCCGTGTGGGCGTCCAACATCCGGCCGAACCCGGCTTACCTCCAGAACCAGGGCGGCCAGACGCAGCGTGCCACCTGCACGCCGGGCTGGCTGATTGACATCAACGTTCGTGTGAGCGTATGCTACGTCGATACCGACGCCGAGGGTGGCCACCTGCCACCGGCCGACATCAACGAGTCGTCCGATGAGCTGTACCGCCTCTGGTGGTGCCTGTACTTCGCCTTCTGGTGCAGGTGGGTCAGCGGCTCCATCATGGAGGTCGACGCCTGCACGCCGCTCTCGCTCGGTGAGTCACGCTCGTACGCAGGTGGTGGGTGCGCCGGTGTGGAGTTCGCCATCACAGTCAGCGTCGACCAGTAGTACACTAGGGGACATGGCTCGCAACGAACGTCACATTCCTCGTGCAGTCGCACCGGTCAAGACCCTGACCGTGCGCAGCACCACGCACACGGGTGGTCTCACCCCGAACCAGACAGCCGTCGTGGACGACACGCCGCAGTCCCGTCGCTTCATCACGTCCGGTATGTGGATCTTGCTCGTGGAGCCCGAGGTGCTGACCGGCACCGACAACCTGGCCGACACGTTCGGTGACGACCTGGCCCCTGGGGCCGAGCCTGCCGCTGCTGACGAGGTCATCGCAGACGAGATCTGATGGCTGTCGGGATCAGCAGGGTCGTCCTGTACCCGAACGAGATGGACCGCCTCCTACGGTCCCCTGGTGGGCCTGTCGGAGTCCATGTGCGCCGCCTCTGCCTGGACATCGCCACCGAGGGATCACGCATCGCACGGGCCGAGCTAGGCAACCGGCACCCGTCAGACGCACCACGCACCGGCAGGTACGCTCGCAGCTTCAACGTCACGGTGCGCACCGGGGTGCCGACCGGCTTCGAGTTCGAGGTCAGCAACAACGCCAAGCAGGCCGCCATCCTGGAGGAGGGCTCAAAGGCTCACGAGATCCGGGCACGCAAGGCCAAGACCCTCGTGTTTCGGTCACGCAAGACAGGGGCGATCGTGCGGAAGAAGGTCGTCTACCACCCCGGCCAGAAGCAGGGGTACCATGTGCTGTGGAGGGCCACGCAGACCGTGGTCCGCAACACCCTGACTTAGATCGCCAGCTCCCGGTGCTGCGAGCTGATGGATGCGGTGCTACGACCAGCACGGTACGAGCAGCGGTCCGACGAGATGCAGACGCAGTAGTTGTTGCAGCGCAGAGTCGGGAACGTCGGTGCGTTGCCGGTCGTGGCGTCGATGTAGGAGACGCCGTCAACAACCTGGCCACCAGGACGAGTGACGGTGATCGTCTCGTCGCCGGTGTCGTAATCGAGCGTGTTTCCCCCCTCCAGCAGTGGGATGCGGATCACGGCACACGCATCGGGCACCACGTATCCCGCCGGACGGGTCGCTGGGTTGCACACGTAACCGAACGGGTCCGGTGTGACGCTGATGGTCAGGTTGGTCAGATCCTCACGGGCCACGACCTGCACCTTGATGGTGTCCTCACCAATGTCGGACGTGCTGTTGATCGAGCAGCAGATACTTGAGTTGTCACCACAGATCCATGCGGCTGGTGGGCACGGTGGCATGGCCAAGATCCACGGCTGGTTGTCCAGGCAGACGACCGGGCACTTGTAAGCAAACGGGCTCTCGCTGGCCAGCGTGAAGCTGATCCGGCGCACGTTGCAGGCCAAGTTCTCGATCGGCGGTGCCTCGTAGCGTGGGCCGTCGATGACGGCCACCTTCTTCAGCGTCCAGCGGCCGGTGTCCCACTCGGCGTAGGTCGGTGGTGTGGACAGCGACGGGCAGCACGTGCGCACCGTGGCATCGCAAAGCGTGCACTCATCACCGACGCACTGGTACACGAGCTGATCGGACAGCCAGCGGAACCCCTCGTCGAGAGCGCACTCATCACAGCCGAAGGCGAGCACCGTGTACTTGACCTTGCGGGGGCCACGCCTCGGCGTGCCGATCGTGCCGCCACCGAAGTTCGTCGCACGGTTCGTGAGGTTGCGGGAGATGGGCGGGTCCTGGAGCTGCTCGACCTTCTCCAGCATGAAGCCGAGGAAATGAGCGGAGTTAGGGCGGCGCACGTCGTACCATGGCGCAGGGTCCAGCGCCGGTGTCGTGTAGGTCGGCTGGAGCACCGGCGTCGTGTTCGGCCCGAGCGGCGTGTCGTACAGCAGGGCGTCGCAGCCACAGCTTGCCGTGAGCGCCTGCCACTTGATCCCACCGGACGGGCAGATGGAGTTCACCTCGTCCACACAGAACGCCGAGTCCTGTGCGTTCATGAGGTAGGTCGCAGTCCGGTTCGGGTTGATCAGCTCGGTGCAACTGAGTTCGAGAGAGTACGCTCCTACGGGCATGTCAGGTCAAGTCTACTCGACAGGGGGCGTCGCCGCTGGTGGCCCGAACATGATCTCCATCTCGCCCCACGCACCCAGCAGATCCGGAACCTGCTCACCGATCTCCCTCGTGTCCTCAGCAGGGGCCTGATCGTCGTAGGCACCGGACAGGAAGTCGTCCATGCTCTTGCGAACGTCCGACCGGTACTCGCTCGGGCGGGACACGTTGTAGGAGTAGACCACATTCAGGAACGTGGCCTGATCGGCGTCCTCCAGGTGAAGCCCGGTCCGGGAGTGGTAGTCGCCAGCGATCTCCGGCCAGTAGTGACCGGCGATGAAGATCAGGCGCTCGGCTTCACTCCGGAGAAAGGGGTGGTCGCCTCGACGATCGCCTCGATGATCGCACCGAGACCCTCGATGTCGGTCTCCCCGATGAGGTTGATGAAGTCGGCCTTCTGGTCCGGGTCCGGGATGCAGGCGAGGATGTAGTCACGCATGCCGCCGACCGGGCTCGGGGAGAGCGTCAGGGCGATGATGGCAGCAGCCGGGATCTTCGTGAGGGTCGAGTAGACCGTGTCACCGATCTGGAACGCCTCGACGGTCTCGGACTTGCGGATGATGATGTGCGAGAGGTTCTTCACTGCGTTGGCCATGCTGTAAGCCTACCATGGCCTCGGACCTGATGGTCTGGCTCATGCTAGACTTGAGTAGACATGGCTGCCAACAACATCGTGGGTTCGGTTGCGGTCACCGTTGTTCCGGACAGCTCGGGCTTCGGTCCCGCTCTTCAGGCTCAGCTCAACGGTGCCACGGCTGCTGCCGCTGCTGCCGGTCAGCGGATCAGCTCCGCCCTCGGTGGTGCAGACGGCTCCGCCAGCACGCTCAGCAACACCGTCTCCGGGATCTCGGACGGGCTCAAGGGTGTCGTCGCCGGAGTCGCCGGAGTCACCGCCGCCCTCAAGGCGTCCGAGTTTGCCGCCAAGCGCTTCGCCGGGTTCCTCGGTGAGGTGTTCGACGTCTCTACGAAGGCCCGCATCGGCTTCACCGCTCTGCTCGGTGACGCCGCCAAGGCCGAGACCCTGCTGACCGATGTCACCAGGCTCGCCACGGCATCGCCGTTCGAGACCGAGCCGCTCATCGAGGCGTCGCAGCGTCTCCTCGGCGTCGGTAAGGCCGCCGAGACGATCGTGCCGACCCTGACGCACGTCGGTGACCTCATCTCTGCGATGGGTGGCGACCCGACCAACATCGAGAGCGTGCTGTACGCCCTGACTCAGATCCAGACCGTTGGGCGTCTGACCGGCCAGGACGCCATGCAGCTCAAGAACAGCCTGATCCCGATCACGAAGCTGCTGAGCGAGTCGCTCGGCAAGACCCAGGCCGAGATCCAGAAGCTCCAGGAGCAGGGCAAGATCACCAGCGATCAGGTGTTCGAGGCTCTCGACAAGGCTGGCATCAAGGTCGCCGGAGCCATGAACAACGCCGTCAACACGGTGTCCGGTTCGCTGTCCGTTCTCCAGGACACCCTCCAGGGTCTCTACCGTGAGAGCCCGTTCCTCCAGAAGCTCTACGTCGATGTCGTCGCTGGCATCAAGGCTGCCGCTGCGTTCATCTCATCGCCTGAGTTCGTCGGTGCGTTCCAGCGCACACAGGAGCAGGCTCTCCGGGTCTATGAGGCCATCAAGCCGGTGCTGGCGTCGTTCGCTGAGATCGGCCGGACGACGGCTGTCAACACGCTGAACCTCACCGCTCAGGCGCTCGGTGCGCTCGCTGACGTCCTCGACCAGATCCCCGAGCCGATCCTCAAGCTCATCATCACCGGTCTGCTCGCCAACCGTACCTTCGCTGGTGTGCGGGGCATCCAGAAGATCGTCGCCGGGTTCGGCGGACTCAAGGACGCCGTGCTCGGTGTCGGCAAGGCCGCAGAGGTCTCCGGCGAACAGGCTGCGATCGCTGAGACGAAGTGGATGCGCTGGGGCCGTGCCGCCGCACAGGCAGCCGGTGCTGCCGCCATCGCTGCCGGTTCCCTGATCTCGGACGGCAACGGCGGTGCACGTGACGTCGGTGGTAGCGCACTCACCGGTGCAGGTACCGGCGCAGAGGTCGGCGCACAGTTCGGTCCACAGGGCGCAGCCATCGGCGCTGTCGCCGGTGCAGCGCTCGGTGCGTACTCCTCGTGGCAGGGGCAGGTCGAGAAGCAGGCGCAGGAGCACGCTGCCCGTCTCAAGATGATCGGTGAAGCCACGGCACGTGGCTACATCACCAGCATCGAGGACAAGCTGAGCAGCGGTGAGGGATTCACCGCTCTGACCGCCAACCTTCAGAGTGTCGACGACAAGGTCAGGGCGTCGCAGGCCAAGCTCGACGAGCTTCAGCGCACCCTCGACAACCTCGGCACGGGGGACGCCATCCTCAACGCCGTCCTGCCGACGCCGGGCATCACGACGGGTCGTGAGGACATCGAGAACCAGATCAGGGACCAGAAGGCTGTCCTCGATTCGCAGAAGGCTCAGGCCGCCATCATCAACGAGCAGATCAACGCCTCATACGGCAACGCACAGAAGAACCTGGAGGGCATCATCCCGCTGCTCGACCAGAACAGCGAAGCGTACGAGAACCTGACCGAGCGTGGCTCGGTGTGGGCGCTCGGTCTCCGTACCGGTTCCGACGATCTCCAGAAGTCCGCCGAGTACCTGGAGAAGTTCGGCATCACGCTGAACGATCTCAACACCAAGTCGGTCGAGCAGCTCGCCGCCATCATCAACCAGGTCAGCAAGATGCCGGAGGCGTTCACCAACGCACAGGCTGCTGCTGCGAAGTTCAACACGGAGTTCGCTGCATCGAAGGATGCCGCTGCCGCCGCCTACGGGCCGCAGCAGCAGTTCATCGCTGCACAGCAGGGGAACATCTCCGCACAGAAGGCCGCTCAGGAGGCCGCCATCATGTCGGCCACGAACCTAGCCGACAAGTCGCTCAAGCTCAACGCACAGGCCACGGCGCTCGCTGCACAGCAGGCCGCCTACGCCCTGGAGTACGCCAAGGCCAAGGCCGCAGGCGCTACCGACGCACAGGCCGAGGCACAGGCCATCGCCTCCGCCAACCGCACGATCGTCGAGACCGAGAAGGCTGTCACCGCCGCACTGGAGGGGGCGTCATCCAAGCGCCGTACGGCCTACGAGGAGACGCAGCGTGCAGCAGCAGACGCCGCAGAGCAGGAGCGGGCAACGGCTGCCACACAGGCGGCCACAACCGACCGCCGCATCCAGCAGCTTGAGCAGCTCGCCGGTGTCACCGACTCGCTCGCCAACCGGCAGATCGCCATCAACGTCGTCGTCAGTGGTATCGAGGCCGCCCTCCAGAAGATCGCACTACTCAAGGCTCAGATCGCCAGCTTCACGCTCGGCGCTACGAAGCCGGGCTCCGGCATGTCCACCGGCGAGGCCGCCGATCAGGCTGCACAGAACAAGGCTGCCATCGCAGCGCAGCAGCGCATCATCGACGTGCTGTCCGGCAAGGTCAAGGACGACAAGATCCTCCAGGAGTACCTCGGAACGATCGGTGCCGACGTCAAGGCTGCGTCGTCGAAGTCTGGCGGAGGTGGTGGTAGCAGCTCCGGGTCGTCGGCCGCCGAGGACATGGCCACCAAGATCCAGAGCGCCACCGACTCGCTCACCACGGCACTTCAGTCTGCACGGGACGCCGCCGACCAGTTCGCTGAGTCGCTGAAGGCCGACATCCGCACGAGCACCCAGTACACGGCAGCCGTCTCCACGAACCGCCTCACGAAGAACGCCAACCGTCAGGCGGCTGACCTCGCTGCCGTCTCTACCGGTGCCAGCACGCTGCTGTCCCGTGGTCTGTCGAAGGAAGCCCTCAAGGCCGCCATCGGTGACATCGACGCCACCGACCTGAAGCAGGTTCGCAAGCTGCTCGCCAGCTCGCCGGAGCAGCTCGCTTCACTGTCGGCCGCCGTCGCCAAGCGTGACACAACGGCCAGCAGGGTCGCAGCCGAGGCAACTCGCACCGAGCAGGTCGGCATCATCCGTGAGGCCATCATCGCTGCCGCTGACGCTCTCGGCTACAAGGTCACGAAGGAGCAGGCACAGACGGCAGCCGAGAAGGCCGCTGGCACTACGCTCTCCGTCGGCTCCATCGAGGTCCAGGACTCGACCACAGTCGGGGACCTCCTCGGTGCGCTGTCGGGGGGCAAGATCACACGGTAGACTTGACAGGTGAGCAGCTTCGCAGACTACAAGCTCGGGTGCGGCACGTACCGGGTCATGATCCAGAAGCGGTGCGGCGAGTCGTTCGTGTGTGAGGCCAAGTTCTCCAAGCTGACCTACAACCGCATCCTGAACGACATCTCCGAGGCCGAGATCAAGATCCCGATGCGTGGCACCTGCTGCGAGTGTCTCGCCAACGTCAACCCGTGGGAGCACGAGCTGGCTATCTTCCGCAACGACGAGCTGGTCTGGGTCGGGCCGATCGTTGACATGGAGTTCGACATGGTCAACGAGGTGGCGAAGATCAACGCCAAGGATCTCCTCACCTGGGCCGACCACCGGCTCGTCGAGCTGGCCGACACCGAGTACGATCCGGACTCGACCGACCTCGGTGACGCCTACCAGTGGCTCCTGTCGCAGGCCTACTGCAAGGACCCGTGGTGCATGACGTGGTCCATCGACACGCTCGGCGTCCCGATCGAGCGCTACTACCCTGCCTTCGACAAGACCGGTGGTGAGATCGGTGGTGGCCAGTACCCGATCATCGGGGACGAGCTGCGCAAGCTCTCCGACGCCGGTGTCGACTACACGGTCATCGGTCGTCACCTGTGGGGCGGCGGCGTTGCCGTCACCAACCCGATCGCCTCCGGTGTCACGCTCATGGACAAGCACTTCCGTGCGGCACCGACGATCTCGGTCGCCGGTTCACGCATGACGAATCGTGTCGTGTCTGTCGGCGGGCAGGGTGGCGTCACCGGCTGGAACAACGACCAGACGGCGATCTACCCTCAGGTCACCGGCCCGATCCTGCCATCCGCTCTCGACGGAACGCAGCAGCGGTTCGGCCTGCTGGAGTCACTGTCGCAGAACGACCTCTACGACGAGATCGACACGACCGAGCTGCCGAACCCGATCGCACAGGAGGGCTACAACAAGTACAAGCTCCTGTCGCAGCCGTTCGTGTACATCACTGGTGGCACGCTCACGCAGGATACCCCGATGTCGTTCCAGGATTCGCTGATCCCCGGTGGCATCATCTCCATCGCCATCGAGACTACCTGTCGTGCACTGACCGACGACGTCATGCGCCTGACCGAGATCAACGTGTCAGCCGACGCCGAGGACGAGATCATCTCGATCACCCTCACCCCGGTCGGTGCCGAGGGCCTGCTGTAGAACTACGGGACGTTGATGGTGACCGGCACGCCGTTCGTGGCGAGGTTCTGGAGCGTCATCTGGTTCGTGGTGCCGTTCCACGTGATCAGCAGATCACCGATCCGCACGTCGTTCCGGCGCACGTTGTTGGTCTGAGTCTCCAGGCGGCGCACACGGTCAGCCAGGTCACGCACGAGCGAGATGATGTTGTCGGTGCCCCTGCGTGCGCTCATGCCTTCAGTCTAGCCGATGTAGTAGGCTTGAGGCATGGCTAACCCGCCTCCGTGCAGTCACCCCGTCGTCAGCTACCAGCCCCTCGCTCAGGGAGCGAGGAAGGCACCGGCGTGCTGTTCGACGCTGGCGGGCATCGCACACTGGGTCGTCACGCAGAACATCAACATCTTCGGCTACGGTGCGTGCTACGTGTTCAAGAAGATCCTTGGATCGGACTCGATCAGTGTGCACGCCTCCGGCCGGGCGTACGACATCATGGTGAAGCAGCCATACCGTGGCGGAGGTAATGCCGACGTCAGCTTCTCCAGCCGCCAGGCGCTCATGACGAGCCTGATCGACAACTACCTGATGCCAGCAGCGTGTGAACTGGGTATCCAGCGCATGATCTGGAACACACGGTGGTGGAACAGCGGTGAGGCCACCCTCCCGCATTCCTCATGGCGCAAGATCGACAACTCACAGCCGAACAAGCACACCGATCACCTTCACATTGAGCTGACTCCGAGCCTGTGCAACAAGTACAGCAGCCAGGGCGTCACCAGCGTTCTCGCCAAGTACGGCAAGCCATCGCAGGTCGTCACCACACCACTTCCAACGGGCACCATCACTGATCCGCCTACCGTCACCGGAGGTCCCACGACCAACAACGGAACCACAGGTAACACTGGCGCAGGAAGTGTGGGGGCGGGCGGAGGCGACGTTCAGCCAATCCCCACTACTACGAACACGAATCCAGTGTGGTCGGTCTCGAACCCAATCTACAGCCCGTGCTCGGTGTGTGGAGGCACGTTCGCATCGCTCACAACGGACCCGAACGATGGAACGGTCAACGGATTCCAGACCACGTTCTGTGGAGGCACCGGAGCCATCTGCATCAACACCACCACAGGTGAGACGTGCAGTACCGGAGCAGCACCGCAGCTCGGGAACTTCCCCGGCGGCATCCGTGACTTCCTCTGGTGGGGGGATGGTGCCTACGGTCTGTCAGCAGATGGCCAGCGTGTTGACGCTCTCGGCACGGCCACGGCTGCTTCGTTCTCGGGAGACCCGACGCCGAGCGGCGGCTGGACGAGCCTGTACGCCATCAACCCGACCACGATCGGTGTGTCCCGTGCGGCATCATCCGGACCGATCAAGAGCGCACGTGCTACTGTCTCGTCGCTGGCGAAGTACACCTGCTGCTGACGTCTGCTACGATGTAATCATGGCTACTGCTGTCTGTAACTGCCCCGACGACATCGGCTGGCTGCCCGAGGCTTCATGGCCACTTTCGGCTGGATGCAAGTCGTCAGCGCAGGCGATCTACTGTGTGGGCGGCTCTCCGGTCATCCCTCCCCGTGGAGGTTACCGCCAGAGTGTCGAGAACGTCTCTACCGCCAACCTCACCTTCGGCTCTCCGAACGCACCTCTTTCGTGGCAGGCTGGCGGAACGCTGGCCAACCCGACCACGCTGGTCGGACCTGGAACCTCATTCAACACTGGAACGATCACCAACGACACATGCTACCCGATGGACATCATGATCCACACGGCGCTGGACATGGACCTGTCAACCAACGTCGGTAACGTTCTGTTCGTCGGCCCGAAGATCACGATGTCGGGAGGACTGACAGCGGTCTACAACCCTCAGCAGGCTCTCTTCGGATCTGACTGTAACGGCCAGCGGTGCTTCCGTCAGTACGGCTTCGTGGGATCGGCTGGAACCCTCGCTCCTGGCGGTGTGGCCACGATCACGCAGCAGATCACGTACTACTACAACACGGGCGGTCCGTCGATCGCTGACTACGTGTCCCGCATCAGCATGACCACCCGCTGGTGGGGTGGCACGCTCTAGGATCTCCTGAGAGGCCTCCAGAAGCCCCGTAGAGCGCCGAAAGGGCTCCGGAGGCCTACTGAGGCCAGAAGTGGCCCTGCGTGGCTTAGAGCGGCTTCTAGAGGGCCTCTCAGGGGATTCCCTTACGGACCCTGTGAACGCAGAAGGCCCACGCTCCGAAGAGCGTGGGCCGTGTGCGTCCAGACGAGGTGGATCAGGTTCCGGGGAGCCGGATGCCCGAGTGGGCCGGAGCCGGGGTGGCGGTCGGATCGGCCGGAGCCGTCACGTTCGTCGGCAGGGCGACGGACGGCTGGACGGCGGCAGTCGGCTGCGGAGTGGCGTTCGCCTGCGTGACGACCACCGGCAGGGTCGCCGTCAGCGCACCGGAGGACGAGCTGCTGGAGCCGCCCTTCGGCTTGATGCCGGACAGGCGGATCTTCTGGCCCTTGTCGATGTTCAGCCAGCGGATGTCCGGGTAGTTCGGGTCGTTGCCCTCCTTCAGGGCGATGACCAGCTTGCCGCCGATCATGACCCTGACGGCGTCCTCGAACGTGGACGCCGAAGCGCCAGCCGATCCGAGGAGGGTGGCGAGCTGCTGGCCCTGGAACTCGTGGCCGGTGAAGTACACCGAGCCCCAGACCTTGCCGTCGCTGTAACCGGCGTTGTCCGGGTGATCGGTGACCTGCACCGTGTAGCGGATGCCCTCGTTGCCCGCCTGGCTGCGAGCCGTCTTGGCCTCCACGATCTCGACCCGGAACTCACGGTCGAACGGGAGCTGGACGAACGTGCCACGCACGCCGTTCTCGTCGGGGCCACGGCCGTCGAGCGAGCCTGCGGCGATGTTGGCGAGTGCGGCGTCGAGGCCGGGGATGGAAGTGAGTGATGCCATGATGATGATGTCCTTCGTGTTGGTGAGAGGTTGTTCGGTTGCCTACCCTAGCACGGGTCAGGCGTACTCGGCACGGATCAGGTCGAGCCATTCCGAGATGTTGACGGACGGCAGCGCCGGACCGTACTTCGAGACGAGCACGTTCGTGCGGTCCTTCGCCACGATGCCGTTCAACGGTGCCAGGAGACCCTGGTAGTTGATCTGGCCGGTCGCCTCGTCCTGCGTCGTGTAGTGGAAGCACACGATGTCGAAGAAGCCCGGCAGCGACAGCTCCAGCGAGCCCTTCACGAACGGCCGGATCTTGTCGTCCTTCGAGTGCGACAGGCAGATGGCGATCACTGCCTCCAGGTTGTTGTCCTCACGGACGGCGAGGTCACGCAGAGCACGAGCCTTGTCCTCCATGCGCCGCAGGATCTCGCCCCACTGCTGCATCGTCGGCTGGTTGATACCGGAGACGGCATCCACGAGGCGCTTCTGCAACTCGGTGAACGAGTCGATGACGACCGACTTGAACGGGTGCTTGCCGGACGAGAGCCACTGGTGCGCAGCGTCGAACGTCACCCAGTCCTGGACCGAGACGAAGCAGCTCTGCCATACGCCGTCCCACTCGGGCGGTGCCTCGGTGAGCGGGTTCCACGAGATCATCGGGTGGTTCCGCTTGCAGAAGCGGGAGCCGCCTTCCGCATCGAGGAGCAGACGGGGAGCGGGGGCGGTTGCGCCTGCCCAGCTCTTGCCCTCACCGGGGTTGCCGTGGAGAATGGCGCTGATGGATGCCTTCATGAAGTGACCTCCTGGGTCGTTGTTGCGTCGGTATCAAGTGTACCACTAGGGTCCGACTCATGGTCACGCTTCGGCTTGGCGAACTTGCTCTCGAACGCATCGTTCAGCAGCCACTCGCCGTCCGACATCGGGTCGTCCAGCATCGGGCACACAGCGAAGAACGGGCACTTCCACGAGCACGAGTCGGACGGGCTCGGGTAGGCGAGGATCTGGTGCGACAGCTTGCCCTCGGTCAGCTTGTTCGACAGGTGCACGATGTCGAACATGACGCCACCGAGCTGCGTCCAGTACGTGTCGAGCTGTGCGTCGTTCAGGTGGATCGTGTACTCCTCCTCCTGCGGCCCCTTCACCGTCGTACCACGCTGGTTCAGCTTGATGATGCGGAACGCCACACGCACCGGGCACTTGTACTTGTTGCGTGCCAGGATGCCGTACGTCTTGGCCTGGAGATCCAGGTGCAGCATGCGGATCTTGTCTGTGATGGACGACACGAACTTGAAGTCGAGCACCACCACGTCGCCCGTGCGCCGGTCCCGTGCGAGCAGGTCGATGCGACCGTTCAGCTCGGTGTTCGGGATCGGGCCGGGCATCGACAGCTTGTCCTCGGTGCCGATGATCTCCAGGTCGAGATCCACGCCGGTCTGGTCGACCCAGTGCAGGTACGACAGGACGCACGACTCGGCCGTCTTGTGCGCCTTCATGATCGTGGCCGTGTGCTCCTCAGCGCACTCGGCCAGATCCTCGGCACGCTTGTCACGGAGCCAGTCGAGCGCCAGCTCCTGCGACTTCTCGCCGTGGATGCCACCGTTGAGGTAGAACACCTCCAGCGCACCGTGGCCGAGGTTGCCGGACGTCAGTGGGTAGCGGACGTCACGTTCCTTCCGCTTCAGCGAGAGGAAGTACGACAGCATCCACTTGCGGCGACAGTCATGGAACGTGCTGATCTCGGACGGACTGAAGCGGTGGACGCCGTCTGCGTACAGGCTCATCCAACCACCTCCAGACCGGCAGCGATCTTCGCTTCGAGCGTCGGGATGTAGTCCTCTTCGACGGTTCCCTCGGTGATCAGGTGGATGGCGATCATCTCCTCGTGCTGGTAGCCGTAACGGGCCTGGCGTCCTTCGAGCTGCTTCGAGATGATGGAGCTGTCCGGGTGCGCCACGATGATCGAGACACGAGCACGGGTCAGCGTGATGCCCTCACCACCGGCAGCCGGGTTGAGGAGGAGCAGGTCCACCTTGCCACCCTGGAAGTCGTCCACGGCCTGCTGCCGTGCGAGCGCCGAGATCTCACCGTGCAGCTCGGCGTACGCCGTTCCCTTCGCATCGAGACGGGCCTTCGCCAGCTTCAGCAGCTTGATGCTGGAGAACCAGCAGATCGTCGGCTCGGGGAAGTCGTCCATCGTGTCCTCCCACAGGTCGAGCTTCTCGCTCGGCTCGTGCAGCGACACGTTGCCGGAACCGTCGATCTCCACCGTGGCGTTGGCCATCTGCACGAGGCGGCCACGCTTGACCATGTGGTTCGCTGCCGACAGCACGGCGGTCTCGTCGGTGTCGTTCAGTCCGACCTCAGCCATGAGCTGCTTGTCCATCTGGTCGTAGGCCTTCTGGCTCTTTGGCTTGAGCTGGCAGGTGCGGATCTCGTGCGTCAGCTCGGGCACGCCGACCTTGACGTCACGCCTCCAGCGCCACTGCGTGATGGCGAGGAACTCGTCACGGGTGTTCGGCTTGAGACCGAGCACCTCACGGCCACCCCACGGCGGCTGGTTGATCAGCACGTACCGGTCGAGGTACTTGGAGCTGGACGGGTGCTCCTCGGGGTCGAGGGCGTGCAGCAGCGACCAGAACTCGGACGCATCCTGCTCGATCGGCGTGTTCGTCAGCAGCCAGCGGTTCGGCGTCTGGTGCGCCAGGTGCCACACCGCACGGGTCTGTGCCGTGTGCGGGTCACGGATGCGGTGAGCCTCATCCACGACGACGGCCTGCCACTGGATCGTGTTCAGCCAGCGCTCGTGCACCTCGCACTTCCCCTCGGGGATGTCCTGGCCGCCGCCACAGTCGTTGCAGCGCTTCAGCTTCGTGTTGCCGTACCCGGCGATCCGGCTGTGCGCCTTCGCCATGCCGTACGAGCAGATGACGACCGGCGTTGCGGCCAGGTCGATCTTGTCGATGATCTTCTGCCGCTGGAGGGGTGTGCCAGCGAGCACCACCGAGCCGAGGTTGAACTTGGCAAGCTCACGCTGCCAGTTGTACAGCACCGACGTCGGAGCGATGATCAGCATCGGCAGCGTGCTGTACAGGCGGGCGGTGCCCGACACGACGAGCGACTTGCCGGAGCCCAGCTCGGAGAACAGGGCGGCCTTCTGTGCCGTGGCGAGCTGCACCATCGCAGCGGCCTGGCCGGGCTTCGGAGTGATGCCGTACTTCGACAGCATGCCGAGCAGGTACGCCTCGTCGTTGATGTCGAGGCCCTCGGTGCGCAGCTTCCTGCACGCATCGACGGTGGTCGAGAGCTGGAGGTAGCGGTCGATCGCAGCCTGCGACCAGTCCAGCTTGAACAGGTTGCCGAGAGCGGTCACCTGAGCGTACCGTGCCGGGATGGTCCAGAACTGCTGGCCCTTCCCTGCGAACCGGCAACCGGGGATCGAGATGAGCCCCATCTGGTGCGCCTGCGTGGCGCTGAAGATGCGGAACAAGTCGGTGGCCGGGTCGTGGTCGAGGATGAGGTTCGGTGTGGTCATGAGATCTTCCAGTTCCATGTAGGGAGGACCCTTTCGGAGAGGTGTGTTCAGCCTAGTGCGGGTTCGGCCGTGGTGGTCAGGAATCGTACCATCGGTAGCACGATTCCCTCCGCTGGAGGCGAGATGGTCGGAAACCCTACCATCACAGCAGCAGGCGCTTCGGATCGAAGAGACCCTGAGCGATGAGCGGCACGAGCAGATGCCGGGTGGCGTCACGCACGTGGTCGCTCTTGTGCCATAGCCCTGCCTTGCGCAGAGCGGCGTCGGGGAACTTCCCCTTCACGTCGGCCGGGTTCGTGAAGCTCACCGAGTAGCCGCAACGGTGTGCAGCGTACTTGATCGAGCCGATGAGGTGCAAGGCGTGGTAGTCGACGGCCGTCTTGACCGTGCGCTGCGAGATCGTGAAGAACTCCACCTGCGCCGACTCGATCAGTCCGCACGTGGCGTCCAGGAAGCGATACACACCGTCCTCGTCGTACTCGCCAGTCCATGGATGGAGAGCTTCCCCGAACCACACGGCGATGCCGGTGGCCTTGCCGGGGTCGATGCCGACCAGCATCAGTGGTCCACCTCGCCCCAGCGCTTCGCAGGCTTGCCGACACCAGCGAGCAGCGGGATCGGGTACGTGTAGTGATCCTCCATGTGCTCCTGGAGCGCAGCGGTGTACTCGTCGGTCTCGTCGTCCGGGACCTCCACCACGACCTCGTCGTGCACGACAGCGACGATGCGGTCAGCCACACCGGCGTTGTCGAGGGCGATCAAGCGCTCGGCCAGCACGAGCCGTGCTGTGCCCTGGATCGAGTAGTTGGCGAACTGATACACACGCTCGTCCTCCTCGGAGCAGCGGAGCACACGACCATCACGCAGCCTGATGCCTGAACGGCCCGTGTCAGCGAGCATCGTGAGCGCTTCCTTCTGCATCGCCTTCGAGTGCGTCTTGATGGACGGAAGCGTGCGCTTCAGCAGCGTCAGCGTCTCAGTCGCATCGGCCAGCGAGATGCCAGCCGTCACGGCCACCTTCTCGGCACCGCCACCGAACAGGGCGCAGAACACGCTGTTCTTGGCCTTGTTGCGGCGAGGGTCCTTCTTCTCGATCGGCACACCGCCGTTGTACATGAGGCCGCCAACGTAGCAGTGCATGTCGACGCCGTTGAGGAACGACTGCTGGAGGCCGGGGTCGCCCGATAGCAGAGCGAAGAGACGAGCCTCCACGTTCGACAGGTCGGCAGAGATCAGGCTCATGCCCGGTGCCGAGATGAAGCTGTTGCGCACCTCGGCGTCCGTCGTGACACGAGGGTACGTCTGGATCGGCGGGTCGTTGGCTGACATGCGAAGCGTGCGAGCCTGCACCTGGCGGTAGCTGGCGTGGCAGCGACCATCAGCACGAGTGAAGTCCAGCGTCTGCCGGTAGTAGCCGCCGTACTTCATCGACCTGCGGTACTCGGACACCAGCTTGACCAACGGGTGATCCTGGTTCTCCACGGCGATCAGGTCGAGCGTGTCGGCGTCCATCGCCCAGTTCTTCCCGGACTCAGTGCGCACGGTCAGGATCACTCCGGTGTTCACGAACGCCTGAGCGAGCTGCGGGGTGGAGCCGATGTTCTCGATGCCCCACTCGTTCTGCACCTGTGTGCGGATCTCGTTGCAGCGATCGGCGTGCACGCCCTCCCACTTGACGCAGTGCGCCTCGTCCACGACCATGCCGTTCCACGACACGCCGTGCAGCACCTTCGAGACGTGGCGCTCGGTGGCGTAGGCGTCGAGCACGCCGACCTTCTCAGCGATCGGCAGCAGGGTCAGGAACAGGTTGACGGTCAGCACCGTGTCGAGCACGCCGTAGAACCAGTACGACGGCAGCTCGATCGGCACGGTGGCCCAGTCCCATCCGTGCTTCTTCATGTCGTCGTGCAGCATCTTCTGGCCGACCTTGGCCACCGGGTGCACGTAGACGGCCGAGCCGTCCTTCAGCGCCTTCGAGCCTGCCGTGTCGATCAGGGCGAGCAACAGCATGGTGTCGTGCACCTTGCTCCAGTCGGGGATGAAGCCGGTCTTGCGGCGCATCCACAGGTAATCGAAGCCAGGCCCGTTGTGCGAGACCATGAGGGTGCCACGGTTGCGGAGGTAGCGAAGCGCCTCGTCCACGATCGCAGGGTAGCGCTCGAATGGGACGGCCCAGCCCTCGTTGTGCGTGCCGAACTGTGCCAGCCGGATCTTGTCGGACACCGAGTCGAGACCGCTGGTCTCGATGTCGAAGCCGACGACAGGGTGGCCCTGGTGAATCCAGGCCATGAAGTCGCTTACGTCCTGGAACGATTCGACCAGGTGCGCCTTGACGTTGTGTGGGTCGAACTTGATGTCATCCATGTGCGTGCCTCTTCAGCTTGCGGAGGATCTCGGGCCGGTGCTCGGCGGTGAGCCGGTCCGGCATGAACGAACGGAACGAGCGGTAGCCGCCAGGGTCCACGTCGCCGCCGTACACGGTCACCGAGCCGTCCTTGCCGAGCACGTCGGTGAACACGCAGAACGTGCCCAGCTCGCCCTCGCCCGGCTTGAGCCGGACCTGTGTGCCCTTCGGGAAGTCACTCGTCGTCATCGTCAGCCTCCTCGACCCCTGTGAACGTGAAGTTGAGCGTATCAGGCCAGAGCCGTTCCATCATCATCGGGAGCGCCTGGTCGATCGACTCGCTGCTGAACCCACCGTTGGCCATGTGCTCACGCCACGTGCCGAGCACCATAGCGAACGCTGTGACACGGTGCACGTTCGTGGTGATCCATTCGGCCAGGAACGCCGTCAGCTCCTCGGTGGCAAGCTCTGACTCCAGCCTGGCCAGGATCTCTCCCTCGTCGCTCACAGCGTCACCTCCGCACGGAAGTCGAGCCCGGCCGTGATGTAGCCGGACCAGATGTCGGACGGCATGACACCGAGCTTGATGGCCACGTGGTCGGCGTCGACATCGGACAGGCCCTCGGCCCGCCACGCCTCGATCGTCGGCTCGTCGGCCCACATGCGCAGACGGTCCAGCCCGACGAACAGCTCCAACTGCCGTGCAGGCCAGCGGGGCGTGTAGTCGTCGTCGGTGATGCCGACACGACCGGTGCACGCCACGCAGCGGCAGAAGTACGGCTCACGGTAGCGGCCACGTGTGCCGTGGCGGGGAAGCCCAGTCGGCCGGGGCATCAGGCGGACACCCGTTCGGTGACGATGTCAGCGAACTGGTGCAACGAGCGAACCCTCGGCATGTCGGACTCGAAGTTCCACGGCATGTCCCGCAGGTAGGCCTCCACGCCAGCGCCACGCAGCGCCTCGACGTGGCCGATGTTGTCGTCGATGCCGAACACCGGCAGGTGGCGCAGCTCGGCGTACTGGAGCACGACCGTCTTGTCACGTGAGCGGACGATCAGGTCCGGCACGCAGCCGATGTCGGTCAGCCACGCCAGGTTGTCCTCGACACCGGCGTCGGTCGGCTTGTCGGTCACGACGACCGACATCACGCCGAGGTCACGCAGGCGGTGGAACGACTCGACGAAGTCCGGGTACGGATCGCCGTAGCGGAAGCCATCGGCGGCCTCGAAGGCGGCGAGCGTCTCCAGGAACCGGGGCGTGTCCCAGCCATGGCGCTTGTACTCGGACCACGTGGACCATTCCTGGTCCGGCTCGGGCCAGCCAGCGAAGTGTGCGAAGCGGGTGGTGAACGGGAAGCCGATGCCATCGGAGTCCCACATGCAGTAGCCGGTCACGTTGCTCACTTGAGGAGTCCTTCCATCCGTCCGGCCAGATCGGCCACAGCTTCGAGCACGGCCTCTTCGGTGTCGTGCGCCGGAGCGAACGAACCGAGGGCCATCTTGGTGGCGAGGATCAGCTCCTCCTTGCCGAGGGTGTAGCCCTGGAACCATGCGTCAGGGCTGCCCTCCTCTTCGGGGGCGTCGTCGTCGTAGTAGGTCATGGTGACCTCCTGTTCGTTGTGTTGTCTGTGTTGATCAGTACGCTAACACACGATGGTGCGAAGCGGTCAGAACTTCGGGCGAGGACCCTTGCTGCCCACGCTGCCCAGCCACATGATCGTACCGATGACCACGAGGATGAGCGCCAGGACGATGATCCTGTCACGGTCGCCGCCCGTAGCGGGTAGGAACGGTGTCGCAGTGGTCGGCGGTGCAGTCGGCGGAACCGTGGTGGTCGGGATGGCGGCGGGCTCGTTGATCGGTGGGAGCGCCGTGGCAACGAGGGTGGTGGTCGTGACGGACGTGGTCACCGGAGGCACGGAAGTGACAGGAACGGTCACCGGGAGGGTCGAAGTGACACTCACCGTGGAAGGTACGGAGACGGTCGTAGGAGGCCCTGTGGTCGACGTGGGGGTCGTGGTGGTCGTCTCGGTGCATCCGGCCGGGCGCTCGGCGCTACGGAACACACGGGGGCTCGTGGTGAGGAACTCGATCGACGCCGTGCTGGCGGCAGCAGGGGCCGCCACCGTGTCGTCCTTGTGAGCGTTCACCGCCGTGCCGTCGTTGAACGTCACGACGGCCGTCTCGTTGTCCATCCACCACTCGTTCGGGATGTGGACCGACCAGGTCGAGCCGACGCACGTGGAGTCCACGTACCAGGCCGAGGCGGACGATGGTGCGATGCTGGCGAAGGCCAGCACCGCCAGGAGGCTGGCGATCAGCCAGCGTGAGAGGAACTTGGTCATGAGTGAATCCTAGTCGGTTAGGGGCGCAGGCGGCACACGTAGCCCCTGCGCAGCTTGTCGGTGTAGCACCAGTTGCTGGAGCCGTTCGGGCGCTCCAGGATGGCGATGAACGAGACGGCGGACGACCATGCCGATGAGGTGATCGCCTCGGACGAGCACAGGCCCTCGTGGTCGCAGAGGAACGTGCCCGGACCCCGGTACCACATGCCGATGGCCTGAGCGAAGCCCGAGTCGGACGCACGGCCCTGGCGCTTCAGTTCACACCCGACGCCGGTGAAGATGGCACCACGGCGAGGGTTCGGGCAGTAGCCCGATTCACGTGCCATGACAGCGTCAGCGAACGGGAGCCACGCCTGGATGTCGGCCGGAGCCCATCCACGGTCGGCGGCCACGATCTGGAACGCCTCCAGGGCAGGGGCAGGATCTCCGTGCTGGTACGGCAGGTTGTTGACGTAGGCGACGGTGGCCAGGTGGTCCGACTGCTCCTGCGAGACCTCAGCGGCCGGGATGGCCGACAGGATCTCCTCAGGGTCGCAGGCTGCCGTGGTCAGCGCCAGGATGGCTGCGACTGCGGCGGAGATGATGCGGTGCTTGAACATGAGGTGAAGGCTAGCGTCGTAACACGACCGTAACAACCCCTAAGGGTCGATTCGGCCGGATTCGTGGTGCTAGCCTCAGTCCTTCCGTGGCTGGGGCATGGTGCGGACGTAGTTGCCCTCGGTGTCGTAGAGCTGGCCCTGGTGGTAGAAGCCGTCCAGGTGACACGCCTTGCCCTCGAAGCCCCACACGCACTCGATGCCGTAGATCTCCAGCACGGCCAGCACGCCCTCCAGCACACCCATCTTGAGGGTGCGGGAGGACGTGCCGGTCTCGGCCTCACCGTACTCGGCCACGGCCTTCGCAGCGAGCTGCATGATCTTCACGTGATGGCGCATCAGTTGCCCCCGTCGAACAGGAACTTGTTGGAGATCGCCTTGAACGAGATCCGGTCGGTGCCGGTCTGGAGCCGGTGGCGGATCACGATGCCCTCACGCTCACGGCCCGAGTCGTAGAGGCCCTCGGCCTTCACGAGCAGCTCGTCCGGCGTGTAGCCGAACGACTCGCCGGTCTCCAGCACGGGCACGGTCTTGAGACCGTTGCCCTCGCAGAAGGCGACCATGTAGTCGTGAGCGAGGTACCGACCGGCGTCCTTGTCGAACACGTTGAACACGAACAGGTCTGGCTCGGACAGGCCGAGGCGGTTGCCCTGGATGCCGGGACCGCACACCTCGCCCTGGATGACCACCTCGGGGTAGGTGGTGCCGATGATCTCCATCAGCTTGTAGCGATCACTGACACGGTCGTACGTGCCACCACGGCCCGGCTTCAGCCGGAAGTTGCGTGAGCAGACCCAGTACGCACCATCGTCGTCGAGACCGAACGTGCCGGACTGGCCGTCGCACTTCACGGTGATGACGTACGGGAGGCCCTGGAGCGCAGCACAGAGCTGCGGCTTGGACTGCACCCGATCCTCGTCCGTGCGGGGCACGTGCGGGCTCAGCCAGTACGACGTGTTGGCGACCTGCTCGCCTGTGGCCGGTGGTTCGTACTTGACCACGCCGATCATGGCGGACACGTCCAGGCCGATCATCGCCGGGTGACCGGCGAGCATGAGATCGTAGCTGTACGAGTTGTGCGGGACCTCGTTCGGATCGACGTACGGGATCACGTCGGCCACGTGGCGGATGTAGCCCTGCGACACCTGGCCCTTGAACCTCTTGGACTTGAGGCGTGCGGCACGGGTGCTGTACGGCTTGCCGTAGAGCATCTCCTCGAAGATCGGGAGGTCGGGCAGGATCGAGTCGATCTCGAAGAACACGACCGGGTCACCCGGCTGGTAGTTCAGATCCTTACGGACGACCACGTCCCAGCCGAGGACACGAGCGGTCTCGATCGCATCGGCACCGGGGATCGGCGTGATGCTGGTGATGGTCTGGATGCTGGCGAGTGAGCGAGCCATGAGTGACCTCCTCGGGTCGTCGTCGGAAGAGCGGAGGGGCGGGGAAGATGATGCCCGTCCTACTGACGGGGGCTGAGATGCCCGCCCCTCCGCTCAGGGTGTTGGAGGAGCGTCAGCTCCAGGCGTCGATCAGGGTGCGAGCCTGACCAGCGGTGAGGTCACCGAACGAGTCCAGCTCCTCGCCGTCGTCCAGCGCCACGGTGGCACGGAGGAGGCGCAGCTCACGAGCCGGGCCGTCCTTCGACGGCTGGCCGGGGAACTTCGAGGTGTAGGCGGCGAACACGTTGCCGATCAGCGTGCGATCGGCGTCGTCCTCGTCGGGCGTGTAGGCGTCGTCCTCGTCGCCGTCCTCGTCGTAGTCGCCGTCGTAGTCGGCGTCGTCGTAGGTGCCGTAGCCGGTCGCCACGGCCTCCCAGCTCTTGAGACCGGCCTCGGCCAGGGTCAGCTCGCCCACGACCTCGTACCGCCACGTGCGGCCCTTCGTGAACTGATAGTCCACCGGGATCGCCACGACGTCGGCCGGGTTGACCTTGACGAGCACGATCTTGTCGTCGCCCTGGTTCGTGCCGTTGCCGAAGTGGCTGAGGTAGCCGTACGAGCAGAAGTGGAGACCGGCCGAGCAGGTCCGGTTGCGGTCGTCGTCCACGTCCAGGCGGCTCATAGAGACCACCTTGCCGACGCTGTTGTCGAACTTGCCGGAGTGGATGTCCCGGTAGTTGCCACGGACACGCTTGTAGGCGAGGAAGTCGCCGTCGTCGGTGATCGGCAGGTTGCCGCTCTCCATCCACTGGTACAGCTCGTTGCGAGCGGCGCTGGACGGGTTCTGGTACAGCTTCGTGATGAAGCGCACCCACGAGCTGACGTCGAGACCCTGCTTCAGGATGTCGAGCAGGCGCTCCACCACGACGCCGTGGATGGCGTTGCCGTCGACCGTGACGCCCCAGGCGGTCACCTCGACCCGACCGGCCGCACGACGGAACCAGCGAGCGGCGTCGTCCGAGTCGGAGGCGGCCACGGCGGTGGCGATCTGAGCGGCGATGACCACGGCGGGCTTGGCCAGCTCGATGGCCGTGTCGGCGTCGTTGGCGAAGAGCGCCGCACGGATGGCGTCGAACTTCGGGTGGTCACGCAGAACCTGTGTCGGCTTGCCCTCGTGATAGAAGGTGAGGGACTGCGGGGTGAGGATGTTCGGGATCATGTGGACCTCCTGGTCGGACTTGACTGTCTAGAACGAGTCTACCACAGGGGTGTGGTAGTCGGTGCGGTTGGAACGTGTGACGTACGTCACTGGTCGGGCGGGATCATGTGGACCTCCTGGTCGGACTTGACTGTCTAGAACGAGTCTACCACAGGGGTGTGGTAGTCGGTGCGGTTGGAACGTGTGACGTACGTCACTGGTCGGGCAGGTTGTTGCTGATCTTCGTCATGGTCTTGACGTAGGCGTCGATCGACGCCTTGTCCTGCGTGCCGAACAGGAACGGGTAGCGCTCGATCATGGCGAGCAGCGCCCGGTTCAGGCCGACCACCGAGACGATGAGCTGCCGGAACACGGCGTACTCGGAGCGGGGGACGATGTTCTGCCCCTCCCACCGGTCACGGGCGGCCGCCAGGCTGGCGGCGGAGCCGTTGCGAGCCATCAGCGGTCAGCCCACAGCTCGTCCATCGCCTTGACGTACAGGTCGACGGCGGAGTCGTCGTAGCCGAACAGCAGCGGGTACTGCACGGCCAGCTTGCGGCGGGCGTCCACACCCTCGGCGTGGTAGCCCTTGAACACGGTCGGGTGCATCGACTCGAACAGGCTGTTCATCCAGGTCGTCGCCGTCGCCGGAGCCGACAGACCAGCCTTGGCCAGCATGAGCTGACGGGCGTGCGCAACATGCAGACCACGGACGGCCTCGTCACGCATGATGGAGTGGCGGACCTCGTGACCGTGCAGCAGCACCTCACGCTCGATGACCTTGTCGAGACGGTAGTTCTCGCTGATCTTGCCAGCCTTGACCGCCTTGTCGTGCTCGGTCTGCGTCAGCACGAGCAGCCCGAGAGCGTTCGTGTCGGTGACGACCTTGTCGATCCAGACCCTCGTGTCGTTGTAGCCGACACCGAGGTGGCGATCGTTGTTGACGTTCCAGTGGTACGACCCGGCCCAGCGCTTGTTGCGCTCACCGAGGCACCACACACGGGTCGGCTCCACGACCTTCTTCGCACGGGGAGCGGACGGACCACGAGTCGGGATGTACACGTCGGGGATGTTGCCGATCGTGACGACCTGGTTCGGGTCCATGCCGAGCGTGGCCTTCACGATGGCGGCAGCCTTGACGTCGTCGGTGACGTACAGGTCGCAGGTCAGCGAGAGCGCCTTGAGGCGGCGCTGACGACGCAGGATGACCGTGCCGTCGTCGATGACGATCTTGATCCGAGCGATGCGGTCCACGTTCCACTGGGAGTACGGGGCGTCCGACTTCCACTGGACCAGCGAGACCGGCGTGTGCACGGTCGTCGGCCAGTTGCCGTTGCCGAGCAGGTCACGGTTGCGGTAGGCGAACCACGCCTTCTCCAGCTCGGTCGGCAGCGCCTTGTACTGCGCCTGGACCTGAGCGTTCATCTCCTGGACGGCGGCCCGGAACTTCTGCTCCAGCACCCGCTTCTGCGGGACGGTCGGGGACAGCGACTCACGGGAGGCGGTCACGTCCACGTCACCGATGGACACGTCCACGATGAGCTGGTAGTTGTGCGGCAGGCTGCTGACGTACACGTGGTCGCTGATCGGGTAGACGGCGCAGCCCTGACGGACCTTGCTGCCACCGGACAGGCCCTTGTACATGCGCCAGCCCGGACCGGTGAACACCGGGTCCAGCACGGTGATCTCGCCACCGAGGATCTTCGGCGGCTTGTTGTAGCCGTACGCAGCGGTGCTGAGCGCACGCTGGAACAGGCCGAAGTCACCGTGAGCGACGGCGAACGTCACCTCGACGCCCTGGTGCTCGCTGGACGGCGCACGGTGCACGAGGGTCACGGCAGGCACGCCGGACTGATCGAGCGCCACGAGGTACGCACGCAGCTCGCCACCGAGCCAGCAGTTCACCGTGCAGGCATCGGTGTACGCCAGGAACGACTTGGCACCGAGACCGAACGCACCGACCTCGTCGTTCGAGGTGGACTTGCTGCTCTCGAAGAGCGTGCTGTAGAGGCCCATCACCTCGTCGTGCGTCATCGAGCATCCGTAGTCCCGGACCGAGAAGTTCGGGTTCAGGCTGTTCGGCAAACGCACCTCGAACGGGACGTCCAGGTTGCCACGGCGCACGTGAGCGTCGTAGGCGTTGCTGGTCAGCTCACGGACGATGGAGCCGACCTTGTCGGAGTACAGCCCGTCGACCAGGATGCGGAACGCCTTGGCGTTCGACTTGATCGTGAACTGACGGGTCTCCCCGGTGAGCGTGTTGGTGACGTCACGCTTGGACTCGGTGAGGATCATGAGCAGGTGCCTCCTGGGCGGTTCGTTGTTGCGAAGATCAGTATGAGGGATGCGGGCCAGGATGTCAACGTGTCGTGTGTCACACGACCGGACAGTCAAGTCTACTACGCCTGGAGCCAGGCAGCGGCCTCGTGGAAGGTCAGGGCCGGGACCTCGGTGAGCAGCGGGTGCTCGGGGTCATCCGACTCATCCACGACCTCGGCCTTGAGCAGCCAGGCGACGAGCGCCTCGGGCGATCCGTGCTCGATCACGGCCGAACCGTTCAGCGGGCCACGGGCGAACACCAGCAGGGTCTCCAGCTCTTCCTGGCACTGGAGCGCCGCCGACAGGCCGGTGAAGTTCCGCACGAGGGTCGAGCGGATCATGTGGACCTGGTAGCTGTCGGCTGCAAGCTGAGCGATGTGGGTGCTGGAGAACATGTGATCATCATGCGCTTCTGGAGCGCACCTGTCCACCCCCTACGTGGGGGGTCCTCAGAGACCGAAGTCGGCAGCCGCCTCGTAGATCGCAGCCATCGCCGTCAGCATGTCGATGCCCTCCACGGCGATCTCCAGCAACGGTACGTTCAGTTCGCTGACCACGTAGAACTGGTCCCCGAAGATCGGGCGCTGTTCCACGACCAACTCTGCTCCAGAGCGCTCGTTGATCGCCTCCAGATGCTCACGGATGATGGTCAGGTTGCTCTTCATGATGCGTTCCTCGTCTCTGCGATGGCCTTGTCGATGCACTCCTGGATCGTCTTGCCGCTGACCTCCAGCTTGGCGTTCGTGCCAGGCAGGTGGTAGGACATGACCCATGACTCGATGTCGTACGGGTGGTAGTTGAACTGGAACTCGTCAGCGCCGAGGCGTGCGAGCTGGTGCTGGATCTGCATGATGGTCTCGTTCACTGGGCGGTCTCACGGTCGATGACGTGCTTGCGGATCTGACGGAGCACGAACTCGCCCATCTCACGATCCGGCTCGGCAGGGAGCTTGGTCGAGGCGTAGGCGTCGTCCAGATCCTCGGCCAGGTGCGTGTACAGCTCGATGAACCGCTCGCTGGTCTCGGACGCCGTGCGGATGTTCGTCACCCACATAGACGACGGCTTGACCGTCACGTAGCCGTCACGGAGCGCCTGCGCACCCTGGAGCAGGAGACGGAGGCAGTGACGCCGTGCCTTCACCGTGCGGTGCTCGGCCTCGGCACGAACGATCTGCTGCTTGGCGTAGCCCTTGTACGCACCGTACAGCACGTGAGCCGAGAGGAACTGAGCACGGTGCATGACGAGCATGCGACCGGCGTAGCTGGAGCAGACCTCATGGTCGACCCACAGCAGCTCCAGGATCGTCGGATTGCACGTCAGCGCCAGCCGGATGAACTTGCCGATCTCGTGGCCCCACATATCGGGATCGTGGAGCTGCACGGACGGCTCTGGCGGCGTCAGACCGAGCAGGTCCAGCGTCGGTGCAACGAACACGAACCCACGGTCCGTGTCGCTTGCCTTGGTGGCGAAGCCCTGCGCCTGCGAGCCGACGATGCCACCGAGCACGACCTTGAACTTGTCGGGGTACACGTACTCGTCGGTCACGGCTGCGTCTCCTCGGCCTTGTGCAGCGATGTGACGCACACGATGTACCCGGCCGTCGTGGACACGGCCACCTTCGGGATGTCGGAGTAGCCGTAGCCCCAGCGAGCATGGTGCGGCTGGACGTGCACTCCACCGTTGTTGCGGAACGCCACGACCGTGCCGATCCGGAGAGCGGAGCTGGAGGAGCCGGAGCCGACCGGCCACGTGACGATGTCACCGATGCCGTACTCGTTGCCGAGGAAGTCGTACCGGCGTGCGGTGCGGGCGATCTCCAGGTTCTTCAGGTGCCGGTGAGCGTTCACGGCGGCCGTGTGCTGCTGGTGCAGCTCACGCTTCTCAGCGTCAGCGATGCCGAGAGTGCCGATGAACGTCCACACCGTGCGGTCGTGGTCCTCGGGGCTGAACACGCCGTAGCCGAACGTGGCGAGGCTGTCGGCCAGGTCCGAGATGATCTTGCGGTACTCATCCTGCTTGCCGAGATCCCCGGCGAACTTGTTGGCCTCGGGGAGCGTCATGCTGGACGGGACGTAGACGCTCACAGCGACCACACCCCGACCGACACGTTGTCCCGGCCGCCAGCGTCAGCAGCGGCACGCACGAGGCGGTCAGCGACGACCTCGTCCGAGTCGGGGGACATCATGAACCCGGTGATCCGGTCATGGTCCAGCTCCAGCCACAGGCCGTCCGTAGCGAGCAGGAGCCGACCACGGGACACAGCGAACGTGTCGGGCGTCTCGTGGCCGAACCCGATCGCCCTCGTGACCGAGCCGTCCCAGTTCTCATGGTCGACGGTCACCTGGCGGAGCACGGACCCCTCCAGGACGTACGCACGGGAGTCACCGAGGTTCGCCACGACGGCACCGCCGCTCTCCAGAGCGATGGCGAACACGAGGGTGGTGGCAGGCCAGTTCCACGGCGACATGCCGTAACGCTTCCGCTTGTGCATCTCGTCCACAGCCTCCTCGGCGGCCTCGGCCACCTCGCAGCAGAAGGCGTGCGAGGGATCTGCCGACTCACGATCGAGCACGGAGACCGCACCCTTCACGGCGTTGAGCGATGCGTCGGCACCGTCAGGATGGCCACCCATGCCGTCAGCGACGACCAGATAGCCGTGACCGAACGCCACGGCGTCCTGCTGCTCGTGGCGCTTCTTGCCGATGCTCATCGAGATGGCCTTGACGCCATCGTTGGCGGAGCCCGTGTCTGTCTGGAAGATCTCGTTCATGCACTGCCTCCTGTGTGTAGAGCAACCCTACCACCGGAACGGGCGGACCGTCCAGTGACGTCCGTCACATCCGCAGGGGAGGAGCGATCCCATCCGCCACGTCCTGCTCCAGCTCTGCGAGCTGGTCCAGAGCGATCAGCAGACGTGATGGTGACACGCACACGGTCGGCAGGTTGGCCTCCTGTGCATGCACGGCGGCCTTGCGGAGCACCTCGCTGTGCGTCACTTCGTGAACCCCAGCATCCACGTGGGGGAGGCGTTATCCTCCAACAGGCCACGCACGCTGTTCGACACCAGGGCCTCCAGCGTCTCGGTCGTGCGACCCTCGGGCGTACGGCTCCGGTTGGCGAGCCGCTTGCGTGCGTCACGGAACGACACGACGGTGCCCCAGTAGCCAGCGTCGTCCGAGCCGGGCGGGTCGAAGTCCATCAGACGTCCACCAGCTTCGACTTCATGATCTCCTCGATCTGAGGCTCGGCGGGCTTGTACTCGGGTCCCTTCTGCACCTTGCCGTTGACGACCTCGTACGGCTTGCCGGTCTCCGGGTTGATCTTCGAGAGGTTCGCCTGCGCCACGGCAGCGAACACCTCAGCGATCGGGATACCGAACGCCACGGCCGTGCCGAGCACGACGTACAGCAGGTCGGCCAGCTCCTGCGCCGTGTTGATGGCGTCACGAGCGTTGATCCCCTCGAACACCTCGGTCAGCTCCTCGTCCATGAGGCGCAGACGAAGCTCGATCAGGTCGGTCGGCGTGTCACGGTCCAGGTGGATGCCCGTGCCCTGCCCTGCGGCCTTCATGAACGAGGCGACCGGACCGGCGTACGAGTCGTTGTCGTAGAAGCCGCTCATCAGATCACCTCGTCTGCGAAGCCCAGCTCGACGCACTGCTCGGCGTTGAGGGTCCAGTCCTTGCGCTTGGCACGCTCACCGATCTCCGGGACCGTCAGGTTCGACTTCTCGGCCAGGATCTTGTGCAGGTCCGTGTTGATGCGGTCGATCCAGTCGGCCTGGTCACGCAGCGAGCTGACGTCACCGTAGGCACCCGCCGAGGCGTCATGGATGAGGTAGCTGGAGGCACGCTCGATCTTGCGGACCGTGCCAGCCTGGTGGAGAACCGTCGCCATCGAGGCGCAGAAGCCTGAAGCGATCGTGGTCACCGGACGCCGGGTGGCGAGCCGGGACAGGAACGAGTGCAGCGAGATGCCGGGCATGATCATCCCACCACCGGAGGTGATGTAGATCGTGTACGGGCGATCGGTCGCACCGTTGGCGTTGTCCATGCGGTCCCACCGGCCGAGCAGGTCGATGGTGCCACCGACCGAGCCGGGCGTGACCTCACCGGTGAAGCGGAACACACGCTCCTCGGAGTCACCGGCCGTGTCGTACAGCCAGCGGCGCAGATCCTTGCCGTGCGCCAGAGCGGCGGCCTCGGCCAGGGTCTCGGCCAGGTTGGCGTCGGCCCGTGCGGCACGGAGCTTCTCGGAGAGGATCTCGCCCTTGATGATGTCGACGTTCATGGTGGTCATGATGTTGCTCCTGTCGTAGTGGTGCTGGAGCCGACCCAGCGAACGGCGAGATCGGAGACGAGGTCGGTGCCCTCGACCCTCACGTGGTAGCCCCACGTCCACGGGCTGCCGTCATGGTTGAGTCCACGAGCGGCCTGCTCGGCTGTTGAGAGACCGAGAGCCTCGGCCATGATGTACCACGCCCCGTTCTTCGGCACGAGACCGAGCGAGTCGGTGTACTTGCCGGAGGGGGTCGGGATGCGCCAGTCGGTGTCCGTCGTTTCCTTCGGCTGGATCTTGCGTGGTGGGCGGGCCATGACGCCAGCCTAGCATCGGTTCTAGGCCGGTGGTTCGGTGGCACGGTAGCGCCGCACGGCCTCCTGGAGCGCCACCTCGTTGCGGTAGGTCCAGCGCTCCAGGAGCCTCTCAGCGGCCTCTACGACGGCCTCAGCCGCCCTTGCGTCCACGGGTCCCGCTGCCTGTCGTCCCGTTCCTACGGGCCACACGAGCGGCCGCCAGCTCACGGAGACGCTTCGTCTCCTCGGCCGACAGGTCGCTACGGAGGAACAGGCTGCGCTCCTCGGCGTTGCGCTCACGGTAGGCGATGAACCTGTCCACCGAGTCCTCGGTGATGTCGCCTGACTCGGTCGCACGGATCTTGCCGTGCTTGAGAGCGTACATGACCGAGGAGATCGTGGAGTAGCCGATCCTGACCCGAGCCTCCTCGGGCGTCATGATGGTGCCGGAGTGAGACGGGCGATCACGAACGGGGTCACGAGCGGGCAGTCCTCGGGCATCGAGGGCTCCACGTCGAACTCGCCGTTGTTGTAGCCGAGGACCGTGTAGTCCTCCTCGTACAGGTCAGCGAAGCCCTGCGCCAGGTTGAGCGCCTTCGTCTTGTCCAGGATGCCGGAGGCGAAACGAGTGGTGAGGTCCATCAGACACTCACCACGACGCCGTCACGGGAGTCGTTGACCGACTCGATCCATGCGAAGAGCATGTCGTTGCGCTTGCCGGGGTTGCCGGTGCGACGGCGGAGCTTCGCCCGCTTGCCCTTGATGAAGGCGTTGTCGCCGTTCGAGTGCTTGACCTTCAGCTTGGCCACGTCAGCCTGCGCCTGACGGTGCTGCGCCCGGCGCTCGGCCCGGTTCGGGAGAGAGGCGGCCAGGAGACCCTTGGCGTACTCCAGGGCTGCCTCTTCGGGGGTGCGGATGTCGGCCTCGTCGGCCGTTACGGTGATCGGTGTTGCGTCCATGCACACACCCTAGCGGCGATCCCGCCTCCTGGACAGGAATCTTTCGGCGGCGAAGAAGATGCACCGACGCCTGTACTCCAGCCAGAGCTGGAGCCTACGCCTCCGTGTCGGCACGAGGGGTCAGCTTCACCGGCTCGGCACGGGCGTACAGCTCGTTGATCACAGCCCTCTGAGCAGGCGACAGGTGCGTCCGCATGCGGATGCAGGGCCGAACACCCCGGACCGTCACAGCGTGGCTCCTGCGGCCCGCTACGGGCCTCTGGTGGCGATCCTGCACGGCCTTCACGACGTCCCACGTCAGCCAGCCGATGAACAGGACCAGCCCGACCAGCAGGCGGTCCGTGGTCAGGGCGGTCAGGGCGATCACCAGCCCTCCTCGTCGCCGTCCAGCACCGAGCGCACGAAGCGCTGGTACGACCCGGTGCTGTTCACCAGGCCCGTGGCCACCAACCACTCGGCCAGCTCGACGGCCTCCTCGTGGGTCTCCAGACCCTCGGTCTCGTACTTCAGGAGCAGGTCCATGTCACTTCTTCCCCTTCGGCTTCTGCGAGCCGTGCTTGGCGTGGTGGCGGCCCGAGCCCTTCATCTTGCTCGGCTGCCGCTTGTTCTCGTCGTGGACCTTCACCGGTCGTACCTCGTCTCCAGCCAGGTCGCACGGCTCGTGCCGTGACGACCACAGTTCCAGTCGATCTCGCACTCGCAACCGAGGTACTCCGGCTCTTCCTCGTCCTGCGAGAGGGCCGGGGTGGCGAGACCCTTGGCGTCGATCCAGTAGGTGACCCCGGTGGCCGGGCTCGTGTAGAAGGTTTTGCGCTCGATCGGGGCGAGCTTGCTGGCGGTGGAGGTGGTGGGCACGTCTCTAGTATGCGCAGATCGGGCTGTCCCCGTCAAGACGAAAGGGGTGTGACCTGTGTCACACCCCCTCGCCTTACTCTGTCGGCACCTGCCACGGATGCCCCATCGAGAGCACCGGCCTCTCAGGGTCCGTGATCGGCTCGCTGCATGCGTCGAGCAACTGTGCGAGGAACTCGCTCAGCTCGGCGTCCCTCGTGTCGTGGTCGGTCACCTGCTGCCGACCAACTGCGCCTCGTGGAAGTGCACCTCACGGAGCACGAACCCGGACGGGCTGCCCGGCATCGGCACCCTCGTGATCTGAGCGCTGCCCCGGTGGCAGATGCACTGGCAGATCCCCGAGAACTCGAACGTCTTGGGGTTGACCAGCTCGCCCTTCACACACCGGTCCAGGAACGGACCGGCCAGCACGGTCTCGTCGCAGCTCTCACACCGCTGAACCTGGAAGGTCGGCGGCGTGGCCGGGTCCAGCTCGCTCACGACGGGAGCAGCTTGCGCACGCCGACCCGTGCGGCGATCTCGGCCAGGGTCTGGAAGCCGTCCTCGGTGAACTGACCGTCACGCCACACCGGCTGGAGGGCGCTCATGGCCTCCTGCTCAGGTGTCGCCTGGTTCACGAGCGTCAGCTCACCATCGTCACCGTACAGCACCGCCAGGCGGCCCTTGGCCGACTTCTTCACGCCGCTGTCGGTGACCGGGTCCTTGAACAGGTCACGGCCCTCGCCGTCCACCTCGGCCCACGTCGCCTTCATGGCGAAGCCGAACGTGTCACGAGTGACGTACTGGTAGGTGAACGAGCCGATGCCGAACACCGGCGTCGTCGTGTCCCAGCCAGCCTTGCGGAGACGCTGGCAGATGTCAAACGCACGGTCGAACGTGATCGAGTCGCCGTAGATCGCACCGACGTGCGGATCGAGCACCTTGTAGCCCTTCGAGTTGATCGTGTAGCCGAACACCTCACCGAGCAGCTCGATCACGCCCTTGCGAGCGGGCGAGCCCTCCGGCTCGGACGGGTTGCCACACAGGATGTCGGACGGATCGCCCGAGTCGGGACGGATCACGAGCTTGCCCTCACGGGCCATGATCTTGTCCTTGAGCAGCGGCAGGGTCTCGGTCAGCACGGACCAGAGGTCCCACGTGTCCGACACGACCGACACGATGCCGGTCGGGTACTGCGTGAGCAGACGCTCGAACGTGTCGATCTCCGAGAGCTGGCCACCGGCGCACATGACCGAGTGCTCGGTCGCCGGGACGCTGCCACCGACGAAGCCGTTGGCCCCGTAGCAGCGCTCGGCCAGCATCAGCGACGGCACCGAGTCGGTGCCAGCGAACGCCAGCAGGTGACCGATGCCCGACGAAGCGGCAGCCTCGGCCGAGCCCATGCCACGGAAGCTGAAGTCGTGGCCCTGCCAGTCGACCATCTCCGGCGTGTCCGACGTCTCGGCGGCGAACTCGTCGAGCATGCGGCGGAGACGGAGCGCCTGCGTGGCGGTCGTCATGCTGATCCACAGCTCGGCCGACATCAGCGACTCGAACTGGTTGACCAACCAGCCGAAGTTCGGGTGCGTGTTCTCCACGATGAACATCGGGACACGCAGCGGCACCTCGGTGCCCTCCGGCAGGGCGCTGAACACCAGCGGCAGGTAGCCGAGAGCGTGCAGCTCACGGAGACGATCCGTGTTGGTCGGCGCACCGAGGAGGTTCGTGGTGATGTGGTCGTGCCAGGCGATGATGTCCTCGATGTCCTGGCTGAAGAAGGCGTCGTTCCACAGGTCCATGAGGATGCGGTTGGCGAACGACTGGAGACCGACGAACACCACCTTCGTGATGTCGGGGATGCGGCTCGTGCGAGCCGTCCAGTTCGACTGCATGTGCGTCATGCCAGCCGGGAACATGTCCGGGTGGCTCAGCTTGTACGAGTCGAGCAAGAGCGCCGGGTTCGGGAAGTAGGTGTAGGTCATGGTGGTCTCCTAGCGGGGGAAGATGGTGGGGATGGTCTGACGGATGAGGAACTCGGGACCGAACAGGCCGCTCTCGGTGTGTGTCGTGTGGTCGATCGAGTCCGTCGTGATGATCGTACCGTACCAGTCGGCCAACTGGTGTGCCCGGCCGGAGAAGATCCCGTGTGAGGCGTACAGCGCCAGGTTGTCCTTGCGCAGCCCACTCGCCTGCGCCAGACCCATGAACGTGCCACCACCGTCGATGATGTCATCCACGATGGCGTAGCGCTCGCCGGGCTCGGGCTCGGGCAACGCCGGGACCTGGAAGCCAGAGAGCTGGCCGGTGCTCGGGTCACGGTGCTTGAGCGCCTGGTACGTGGGGACGTTCAGGAGGGCCGCCACGGCCTCGCTACGCTTCGCAGCGCCAGCGTCGGGGATGATGACACCCTTGATCCGACCGAGGTCGTGCAGGGCCGTGTGAGCGTACCTGGTGGACTCCACATGGATCACACGGTCGAGCAGCGCCAGGATCACCGGCGAGTGCGCATCGAACACGGTCACCGACTCCAGGTTCATCGAGTTGACGAACGAGGCGTAGACCTTGGCCGACAGCGACTCACCGACGTGCGTACGGTCCTGCCGTGCAGCAGGGAAGTACGGGATCACGGCGTACGGCGTGCCACCGGCACGGTGCACGGCGTCGGCCCACACGGCGAGACCGAACAGGTCGTCGGCCGATGCGCCACGGACCACGGCGAGGCGGTCGCCACGGAGACCACCGTGGCCCTTCACGTGCCACTCACCTCCAGGGAAGCGGATCAGCTCGGTGTGCTCCTCCGGCACCCAGCGGGGGCGGATCAGCTCGGGGTGTGTGTAGTACAGGCTCACGCTCATGGTGCGGTCTCCTCGGGGGTCGTGTCGGTCACTGTACCAGCGATCATGGCGAGCCGGTTCAACGACTTCTCCAGCTCGGGGGTGATCCGGTTCGGGCAGGCAGCCCAGGCGTCACCGGCCAGGCGGCCAGCGGCCACGAGGCGCTCCAGCCCGGCACGGCGGTTCTCGCACGCTGACAGATCCGCAGCCGTCTCCAGCAGCGAGACCTCCAGCTCGGCCACACGGGTCTCCAGAGCCTCACGGATCTGAGCGTACGGGTCATGCCAGTCGAACGAGCAGAGCCGCTTGTAGTCGTTCACGAGGCGCTCGACCTCACGCCACAGCAGCGTCTTGTCCGTGGTGATCTGCGCCGGTGGCCGACCCTTGCGGTCCTTGCCGAGGATGCGGTTCAACATGGTTGACATCCTCGGGTACTCACGCTTCAGGGTGGCCTCGATGTCAACGGTCATGCGATCGCCACCATGGGGGTCGGGAGGACGTTCTGGAGCATCTCGATGATGCCGTCCAGATCGGTGGCCGGGAACGTGATCGAGGTGAGCCCGTCGCCGGAGGCGATCGTCAACACGCCATCAGCGACACGGCACTGCGCCAGCGTCGCACCGGTGAAGTCACACAGCTCGGCACCCGAGGTCGTAGTGACCCTCGGGGTGCGGACGTCGTCGATCTCACCGGGCGTGGTCTTGAGGCGCAGGTTCGTGAACTCCTCCAGCAGGAGGTTCGTCCTGGTCTGGAAGCTGAACTTCGTCAGCTCCTCGATGCGGTCCTTCGCTTCCTTCAGGCCGATGCTGCCACCGAACGATCCGTAGGTCTCCCGGAGGCTCTTGATGGTCTCGATCTTCTGGCGAGAGTCGCCGCAGCGGGCCTCGATGGCGACGGCGAACTCCTCCGCCCAGTAGCGGAGCGTCTCGTCGGACGGACGGTTGTAGGTCATGTCAGAACTCCAGGGGGTTGGACCGGTGGTCGAGACCGGCGTACTCGGCGGGGGTCGGCTCGGAGAAGAGCGGGACCTCGGGGTCGAGCAGCTCGGCGGTCTGCTCGGTGATGTTGTCGACACGGCCACGCTGGCGAGCGCCACGGAGACGGGCCTCATCCTTGCGGGCCTTGCGGCCCCATTCCTTCTGCGGGCGGTTGATGATGCCGTTCGGGTTCCTCATGTGAACCAGTGTCTCACAGGTCAGATACGAATGTCAAGCGATTCCTCAGGATCTTCGCCAGAGATCACGAGCCACCAGGCGTGCATCTTCGGGCAGTTCACCCGGAAGTGGTGGTAGAGCACCGACTCACGGCCCTCCCACCAGACCGGGTCCAGCGTGTTCACGCACAGCCAGTAGGCCTCACGGACCAGGCGTGTCGCCTCGTCACGGTTGTCGTAGACGAACGAGCCCTCGGCCATGGTGAAGTTGATCAGCACCTGGCCCTTCGTGATCCGCACTGCCTCTTCCATGTTCATGCCCTTGCCTTGTGCCTTCCCACGCTTGCCTTGCGGCGTGCGTCCCTTGCCCTGCGGGCCTTGGCCTTGCGCTTGTCAGCGGTGACCTGCGGGTCGGGCGGGGTCGTCGGCTTGCGTGCGGGCGGCGGCTCCACCCACTTGTCCAGCACCTCGTCGTAGATCGCACGGGCCATGAACGCCACGCTCTCGGCGTGCTCACGGAGCTGCTTCGCACCGCACACGGGGCAGATGCCGTAACGGCCCGAGATCGTCGGCCGGTACACACGGATCGACGGGGTGGCGTAGATCGGGGTCTCGATCACGACCGTCTTGTGTCCGAGCGAGCCGTCGAACTTGCGGTGATCCCGGCTGATGCGTTCCACACCACGCCACATGATCTTGACCGGGAGTGTGACGTAGCCGGTGGCCCTACGGGACACGGCCGTCACCTTCGTGCCAACCTGGACACGGTGTCCACGGATGCGCATGCGGCCACCACGGCCGACCTTGACGTACTTCCTGCCGCCACACGCCGGACACGGGTCATACCAGCGGCGCTGCGCCCTCGGCTTGGTGCTCACAGCCCGAGCCCCGTCAGCGTGGACCGAACGTCCGAGACGGCTGCGTTCCAGCCTTCCCGGAATCCGATCTGGTGCTCCCGTGCGTATGGGTCGTTCTCCCACGAGCCCTCGGGCAGCGGCTCGAACTGGCGGAGCCGAGACACGAGCAGGTCCAGCTTCTCCAGCATGGCGGCCTGCTGCTTGCGAGCCTCATGGCGCTCACGGTACAGCTCGGTGAATCCCTCTCCGAGAGCGGTCACGGCTTGAACCCCGTCCCCTGGTGCAGGATCACGAGGCTCGTCTCCGGGAACCGGTTCCACTGGTTGTGGCGAGTGTTCACGTCCACGTGGCGCTTGTTGTCGCTGCCCATCCAGACGTTGAGCACCTGCTCACCGACTTCCGGCTCACGGATCTCGATGAGGTACTGCTTGACCGGTGGCTTCCACCGGGACCAGAGCTGGACCGTCGCCGGACCGGGATTGCCCTCGGCGCTGGACATGGTGAAGAACGCACGGTCACCCCTCACGGCGATGATCTCGTGCACCGGCTTGCCTGCTTCCTCGGTCCAGCCGGACTCGCCCGGCTTCGGCTCGGTCCTGTTCTCGACCCGGAGGTTGGCCACGCCCGGCATCAGCGCACCGCCGAAGGGTGGCGCAGCATCGCCTCGGTGCGAGCCTGGTCGAAGGCCTCACGGGCACGACGCAGCTCCTCACGGCGGTTCGTCTCGTACAGGCCGGAGAAGAAGCTGAAGGCGATGAGCTGGAGGCGGCGCAGGGGGTGGATCATGGTGGTCCTTTCGGTCGGTGAGAGAGGCGGGGGAGAAGTTGCCCGACCTGATGTCGGGGGCTACTGTGCCCGCCTCGCTCTCAGACCAAGGTTACACCAGGCCGTGTGACCCGGTCAAGTGACGTGCGTCACAGCCGCCAGGCGGGACGCCGGTCGGCGTACTCCAACTGCACGGCAGCGGCGGTCACCGGGTGCTTGCGGTCGAACAGAAACACCCCAGGCCACGAGGCACCCATCAGGAGAGTCTTGCCGTACCATTCCCTGTTCTTGGCACGGGTCTCACCGATGGAGGCGATGTCGATCGGCTGGATGTCCTGCCCGGCCTGGCTTGCGGCCACGAGCGCCTTCAGCTCCTCACGGTCCTCCTTCGACGGGTGCGTCAGAGCGTACTCGTGGCCACCACCCTCGGTCTCACGATGACCGGACGCCAGCTTGACGATCATGTTGTGACGCTCGAACTGGTTGCCGCCATCACTGATCCGGAAGCCCTGACGAGCCCAGGCGAAACCACCACGGGTTAGCGCTGCGTCCAGCACGATCCGATCCACACCCATCTGCTGGTACTGAGCGATCGCACGGGAGTTGAACCGGTCAGCGAGACCCTGGTTCTGCTGCTTCGGGTTGATGTACAACAGGTCATGCTGGACGAACAGCGTGCGGTCGTCACGGACGATCGTACGCTCGAAGCCGCCGACAGCCTGACCATCAGCGTTCAGGATCTTGCCCTTCACCTTGATCATCGGGTGCTTCAGCCCGTTGGCCGGGGACGGGATCTGGTGGTCGTAGCCAATCACCGTCGAGTGGTAGCCGCCACCGAGGTCACCGGTGAACGCAGCGTGGATGGCGGAGCGGACACCACCCTCACCGAACCCAAGCTCACGGGCCTCGTTCAGATCATCGTCGGACAGGTCCAGCGAGAACCCAGGGATCGGCTTCGTGCGTGTGTTCGGATCGGCCGACATGCGGGCCACGGCCTTGCCGGACCCTGCCTTGCGGGAACCGCCATCACCGACAGGCGGCGGAGCGGTCGACTTGTCGTGTACCGGTGCAGCAAACGTGGCCACGTACACCTCGGTGGCCTCCACGATGTTGGTGAGCAGCGGCATCAGGACTCCTCGCCCTGGCGGTACTCTGCGAGCCACTTGGCGTTCCGCTCATGGACCCACGTCCAGTCGTAGTCGGGGTTGTCGTCGTCGTCTGCTGGTTCCATGCCTGCGTACTCGTCCCTCTTGATCTCGAAACTACCGTTGTAGCACACAACGTCGTCCCCCGTCAAGACGGAAGCGATGATCACCGGCTTGCGCCTGCGAGGACGGGTCGCCGCCTGCCACAGCGGCAGGTTGATCCACTCGTCGTAGCTCGTGTTCGAGCCCTCGGTCGGCGTGCCCTTGGCGAGAGCGTCACGGCCCTCGTCGGTCCAGTGACCATCCGAGTGACCGGTCTGGAAGTGCGCACCGAGCTTCTGGTAGAACGGCTTGGCCGACTCCAGTGCGCTGCGCACGGAGAGATCGTAGTCGTGCTCCACGGCCATCTTGGCGATCTCGGTGAACGCCTCCGTGCCGTAGCCCTGCTTCTTCGGGAGCACACGCATGTCGGTCACGTCCACGCTGCGCCCGGACCTGTCCACGTCGAACTGTACACCACCGACCACCTCACCAGCGTCGCTGCGGATCACGGCCACGTGGTTGCCCATCGAGGACTCGAAGATGTGGCGGAGCGGGTTCAGCTCGTCCAGACCCTGAGCGTCCAGCTCACGCAGGATCGCCTTACGCTCACGCTGGATGTCGCCACGGATCATGGTCACACCACGGCGACCGGTCGTGGCCCATTGGCCGTCCTTGTCCCTCGGCTGCGTCGGATCGAACGCCGCCGTCAGAGCCTTGCCCTTGGCGTGCTTGATCCAGTTCGCACCATCACCGGCGTCGATGCTGACCACCGACAGATCGGCTGCGGCGAAGTCCTCGCTATGTCCGATCTCCTCTGCCACCACGGGCCTACCGATCACGACCATCTCCTGCTCCTGCAACGAGCCGTTGCCGGTGATGGCAGCGATCGAGTAGATCCTATCGGGAGTGAACACCGAACGGTACACGTCCTCACCGAAACCCAGCGCCGTGCCCGTGTCCGTGCTCCACGAGCTGAGCGGGAACGGCTGAGCCATGATCTTCGCTGGGTTGCGCCCCTTCACACCACGCACCAGCGTTACCTCCTCGTCACCCTGCTCACGGAGGAACTTCTGTGTCGTCCGGTACGTGGCGTCAGCTACCACCGTCAGCGCCGCTGCACGAGTCTTGGCGAGACCCTTCGCCTGGGCGTACGGTCCGTTGGAGAACGAGCCCTCGTGAGCGCCCCTGAGTGCCTCCCTGGCGTCGGCCAGGTTGAACTTGTCAGCCACCGTCAGGTGCATCGCCATCGACTCCACACCGGTGGCGTTCTGAGCCCACTGCTGGTTCATGTACGACACGAAGCCCGACTCAGGTGACACACCCGTCATCTTCTCCAGGCGACCCACGATCCCGACCCGATCCCCGTCCTTCTCGAACGACGCAAGCTCAGCCGTCACACGATCCATCAGCTTGTAGTCGTCCTGGTACCGGTCGTAGATGCCGTTGAGCTGAGAGGCCAAGCCAACCGTCATCCCGTGGACGCTCCACACGTTCGCCTGCGCCATCGCCACGATATGCGAGAACGGCTCGGTCGACGCCATGCTGCTGTCCTGCACGCTGTAGTCGAGATCGGCACGGAGCGTCTTACGCTCGGCCGGAGTCATCTCGGCAGCGATGCGCAGCGAGCCCTCGTGCTTCACACGTGCGGCGGCACCGTAGTTCTCGTTGCTGTACTTCGGGGTGACGGTCAGCCGGTTCGACCGGGCCTGCCCCTCGATGGTGCCACCACCACGAGAGCCGGACCACTGCCCGTCCTTGTCACGGGGCTGGTTCGGGTCGTAGCGCAGCTCAACGGTCTCGATGATCTGGAAGTCGAGCGGCATCAGTCGACCGGCTTCGCTACGGTCGGCACACCATCGACAGGCTGCGGCATGTCGTCGGTGCCCCAGTACGTCATGAAGCCACGAGCGAACACACGGGAACCGATGATGGTCACCGAGCTGGCGGAGCGGACAGGACGGCCGTCAGGGTCCACGAACAGGTGCTCACGCATCGGGTTGAACCTCAGTTCGACTCCGTCGAACGTGTCGCCGCCATGGCGTGCCGTCACCTGACCGTCCACCGACGCCATCGGGAACTTGTTGGACTGGCCCGTGGCGATCTTCGCACGAGCATCCTGGTTCACCGAGAACTGAGCGTTGCGGAGACGCACCACCGCACCGTAGCCGATCGCCTCACCACCGAACAGACCGGTGCCACGGTCGAGCTGCGCCTGCGTGCCGTCGTGCAGGGTCTGCACCGTCACGCCGGTCGACTTCTTCACGTTCAGGTTCGCACGCACGCCGACCACCTTGCCGTCAGGGACCTCAACGCCCTTGTCCAGGATGCGGCGACCGGTGGCGTCCTTGGCACGCACCAGGGCAAGCGCAGCGGCCTCCGGCATCGGGTTCACCTCGGCCTCGGTGCGCTTCAGATAGTGCGGGGAAGCGTCGGCGCTCACCTGCTTCGAGACCTTCGGCTTGACTGTCGGTGCGGCCGGACCACCGAACAGGTCACCGTAGTCCGGCGACGTGAAGGCGTGACCCTTCGGGTGACCAGCGTCGGCGTCCATCCAACCGACCTTCCACTCGATCGGTGCGCCACGCTGGTCAGCCCGTCCCAGGGCGTCCCAGCCGCCGTTCTGGCCCGACTTGTACCCGGCGTTGTACGCCTTGCGCTGCGCCGCTGTAGGGCCTCCTGAGGGGCCTGTGGAGCCCTTGGAGCCGCCAGTGCCACCAGAGGTCGGCGGACGGCAGGAAGCGTCGTGGCAGGCAGCGACGAGAGCGGAGACCTTCATGCGGTCTAGTCTACCGCTCCGGCCGGATCTCCAGGGCCTCGTCGTAGGCCACGACCAGCTCGGGGTCGTAGGTGTGCACCGAGACGGCCATGGTGGTACCGATGTTCACGAGACGGTGCACGGAGCCAGGCTCACGAAGCTGGACACCATGCTCGGCACGAAGCAGCCACGGGAACTCATGGCCCTGGTCCCTGATCGTCTCGTGCAGCTCGCCGGACACGACCCAGAACCGAGCCCAGCTCTCGCCGTGGTCGTGCCAGTCCAGGCCACAAGATGGGGGCCAGAACAGAACCCACGTACTCGGGGCGATCTTGAACCATGAGCGACGGGACGTGATGTCACGCTCCAGCAGCAGGCCCTCCTCACGGAGGAGGTTGGCCACCTCCCACGGGTGGAGAGTCTTGTGCCCCGTAGTGGGGCACGGCGTTGCCGATGATCATGCAGGCGCGGTCATGGTCAGTGATTATGGTCGGTGTCGTCCTTCGGGGGTGCGTTGCGGGAGAAGCGGGGAAACAGCTCAGCGGCGAACTCGTAGCCGTGCTTGAGCCAGGTCTGGCACCAGCGGCATGCGCACTGGCCGTCAGGCCGAGGACGGCTGGAGCCGGGCAGAATGATGCCCTGGACACGCTGCATGGTGTGGCAGCCGAACAAGTCGTGAATCACGCCGTAGTGACCCTCGCATGCGTCGCACCAGTGATGCTCACTGTGCCACTCACAGAGCGTCGGCATCTCCGGTGATCCGGCCTCGCACCGGAGCGTGCCATCCGATCCGAACCGGTAGTTCGGCGGGGGCGTGCTATCCGTTGTGATAACGGGTGTGGACAACTTGCGCCTCACGGCAGGAGCTGCTTCGTGCGGTCGATCGCCTTGCACGGCGAGTCGCCGTAGCCGATCAGCCACGCCACCAGGTCCAGAGCGGCACGAGTCGGCTCCGGCTCAGCCGCCAGCAGGGCACGGGCGTCCGACACGTTGCCGTAGACCAGGGCCGTGGCGATGCGGGGGACAGTGCGGTCGTTCACAGCGGGTCCGTCCCCAGCTCCAGCAGAGCACGGGCCATGGCCAGCTCCTCGGTCGCCTCGATCACGTGGACCGAGCGGGATGGGATGGTGCGGTAGCGCCCGCCCGGCGTGTCAGGGATGCGAGCGTTCGGGGTGTCCCGGATGTAGCCGGGGTTCGGCTTCTGCATGCGCCCGTTGGTCAGGGTCATGTACGGCTCCGGGGCCGGGTCGAACGAGACCTCGGTCAGCTGCCATGCGCGCACGGTCGGCGGGTCCTCGGTCGAGCGGTGGGCGTTCGCCTCCCACCAGGTGTTCACGTGCGGGACGACCGTCTGCGGTGTGTACTCGTCCACCGAGTACGTGTATCCACGGTCGGCGGCACGGTACACCTCGGCGGTGGCCTCGGCCACTTCCTTGTCGGTGAACACGTCGATGATGGAGCTGCCCTCGTAGGGCATGGACTGTTCGAGCACGTAGACGGTCACTTCATCCTCCAGAAACGGGAGCGGCAGGTCTTGCAGTGGATGCCGGGGCTGGTGATGGCGGTGGCCTTCTGCGGGGTGAGCATGTACTCACCGCAGGTGCAGGAGACCTTCACCCTCGTGGTCTTGCGGGGCGTGGATGCGGCTGCCACCGTGGCGGCGGGGACGTTGGCCAGGCGGTCGGGGCGGAGACCGAGCACACGCATCGCCGTGGCCCACTCGGCCCCGTGCGACGACCAGCGGCCGGTGCGGCAGTTGCCCGCCATCGCCATCCGGTGATTCGTCACCACGTGGCAGACCTCGTGGAGCACGGTCTCGACGTAGGCTGCGCCCATCGTTGCGGCGTAGCCCTTGTGGAGAGCGATGTACTTGCAGGTGATCCGGCCGGTGATCGTGTTCTGCACCGAGACGACCTTGCCGAGCGTGCCACGACCAGAGAGGGTCCAGCGGACCACCGGGTACGGGACGTTGATCCCGTAATGCTCGTTGAGCGTGTCGATGCCGAGCCGAGCTGCACGCTCGAACTGGATCTGACGGGGGGTCCGGGTGGCGGTTGCGGTGGGCATGTGTCCAGTATGCGCTCGACGGGGAGTGCTGTCAAGCACTTTCTTCGGGCATCGTCCACACCGCCAGTGTGTCATCCGACACACGCTGGGCACAGACGGCCACCTCGCCGCCGATCCTGGTGCGAGGGTGCATCAGGATCAGCGGCACGGTGTGGTCGAGCGCCGTGGTGAACGCCGGGTTGATCATGGAGGCGGGCAGCTCGTGCCGGGTCAGGCTCACGACGACAGGACCAGACGCCCATGCGAGACGTCAGCGACGGCACGGAAGTGCTCCGGATCGAGTGTGCCGAACTCGACGGCCACACCGGACTCCAGCAGGAACCGGAGCCAGTGCATGGTGCCGGTGCATTCGTAGTCCATCATGTCGGCCTTGCCGACCGATACAGCACCGTGGCGGTGGTTGATCTCGCCGTGGTACATGATCGAGGCACCCTCGCTGCCGTCGATGATCTCCAGCGGCTTATTGATCCGGATCGAGATCGTACGGTTCGTGGTCACGACGGCACCGTCTCGTCGGTCTGAGCGGCGGGAATGGCGGCCAGCTTGGCCAGCAGCTCCTCCTGGCGCTCGGCCAGACGCTCGGCGTACGAGTCGCACTCGGCGTCGAACAGGGTCAGCGACTCGGACACGGCGGCCCTCTTCAGGGTGTCCCACAGGTCGTAGGTGCACCCGACAGCGTCGCTGGAGAAGATCGTCCCACGGTACGACGGGTTGATCCCCTTGCGGCGCTCACCGAGCATGTAGTGCACGAGCTTGCCGTACACGTCGATCAGACGCTCGTCGTGCGCCTTGATGGCGGCCTCGATGGCCCTGCTGCGGCGGCTCACGACGGGATCAGCCCAGCGCTCGGCAGGCGGCCGTTGGTCGCCAGGTAGCGGAGCACCCACGCCGCCTGAGCGGCGGTCGGCTTCTGGATCTGCGACCACAGGTCGCTCGACTTGTGGAACAGCTCGTAGGCCACGCTGTAGGTCAGGCCCATCAGGTGAGCGGCCTGGTACTCCACGTGGACGTACTGCCAGCCGTCAGCCTTGAGCTGGCGCTGACCGATCACGGCCGCCCAACCGGCGATGCAGGCCGACGTGCCGCAGTAGGTCTCACCAGGGGCCAGGGTCAGCAACGCCTTGAGGGCCGTGTTCATGCGGGTCTGGTGCGAGAGCCCCGCACGAGAGCCGTGGACCAGGAACCACTCGGACAGGTCGAAGCTGTCCTCGTGCTGCTCGATGACGTCGGCCAGGACGTTGATGAACGCCGAGTTGAACTCGGGGATCTCTTCGGGGACGGTGAGGAAGCTCATGATGGGTTCTCCTGGAGGTGAGCGGTCAGCTCTGCGGCTGCCTTGTCGATCTGGTCGGTGGCGTACTCCAGTTCGGCGTCGTCGTGCGGGCCGGGGAGAACGACGTTCAGGTGCGCCTCGGAGGCTGCCAACCGGAGGACGGCTGCGATGAGCCTACCACGCACCACGCTGGTCGGGACGGTCATGTCAGGTCCGCCAGACGGGCACGGAGAGCGGGCAGCTCGTCCGCCTGCGCCTCGATCCGCTTGATCTTGTCGGCCAGCTCGTGCACGGCGTACTGGCGGACCAGACCGACGTGCCGGATGATGGCAGGGTTGCCGATGGCGGCGAGCACGTCGTCCACGTGATCGGAGGTGATCTCGAACGGCTCGACCACACGCTCGTAGCCGCCGTTCGTGGCGGACGAGATCTGCCACACGCCGGTCTCGTCGCCCTTCAGGTGGATGAAGATGTTGCGGATGTCGGTCACGGCTGGTCTCCCGTCAGGATGTTGATCGCACGGGTCAGGCCGTTGGCGCGGTTGCGGCGGCGGACCGCCTCGTAGTCGCTCCGCTGTATCTCACGAAGCATGGCGTACTGGTCGAGGATGCGCTCGAAGCACACCTCGTCGTTGATGCTCAGGATCGAACGGTCGTTGAACTGGAACTGCCAGGCGTCACCCTCACGCTTCACTGTGGCCACCTGGATGCCGTCACGGTAGACGGCCATGGCCAGGTCGACCCTGCCGGTGAGCTGGAACTTGCACTGCGTGAACAGCACGTCGGTGAACTGGGCCTGGAGATCCTCCAGGTCGGGCTCGATCACGTCGGGGGAAGGGAGGATCGTCATGGCTGGTCTCCTGTCAGT